>Ga0209566_100418_pt1 | contig 33095 bp, 31 predicted proteins | sample Araplavi_mTSA_r2_2_FD_184287 | JGI IMG/M metagenome (GOLD analysis project Ga0209566, IMG submission 184287) | Arabidopsis root microbial communities from North Carolina, USA - plate scrape CL_Cvi_mTSA_r2 (SPAdes) (version 2) | ecosystem: Host-associated > Plants > Roots > Endosphere | place...
TCCGTCCGCCGCGGATTCGGCCTGGATCGGGTAGCCGAGCGCGCGAACGGCCCGCTCGCCCTCGAGGAGCGCTTCGCTGAGCCGCTCGCTGCCGGCGACTAAATCTCTGAACATGCCGCCTTCGAGCCGGCGGATCGCAGGATCGTCCGCGTCCATCAGGACAAGGCCGTCGTCCGCGAACCAGTCCGACAGGAGCCTGGCGAACGCCAGCGTCAAGGTCGGCGCATCGCTCGCATAAGCTCTGATTTGCCGCAGCAGATTCGGTTTAAATTCCGTATCAGGGAGCGTGAGCGCGAGCTCGGTGAGCGCAATCTCCCAGTCGACTGCGGACAGCTGCGTTCTGCTGACGGCATGCCTGGGCCCTTCCGGCCGGCCCAGCTTGACCTTGCGCGGTTCACCCTCCCCAGGGGAGACGAACAGGTGATTGGCTTCCTCGAAGTCGTGATCCTCGCCTGCGATCCAGAAGACCGGCACAACCGGCCGGCCCAAATGCTGCGATGCATGCTTGGCGGCCTGGACGACGGTCAGCGCCTTGTACGCGATCAGAAGCGCGCCGCCGAACAGCCCGGCCTGCTGGCCGCCCACGACGGCGAGCGCGCCTTCGCCGGCCAGCTGGTCGATATGCTTCAGCGCCAGCGGGCCGGGGCTTAATTGCCGTTGATAGGCGAGCAGCGCTTCGCCGAGACGTCTGCGGTCGGCGCGGCCGCCCGCTCCTTGATCGAGCCGCGCGGCGCGCCGGCTCCAAGCTTCTATATCTTTGCAGTGGGCGCTTCCGAACAGCGCGGCGACACGTTCGTCGCCGCGCCGGTAAGCTTCGGAGAGAGATTGCGCCGTCCCGTCATTAAAGGGAGTCGTATTCATCCCGGACATCCTCCCGTCCGAATGGTGTCATCCTCGATTGTACATGAAGCGGCCGGATATCGTCAAAGAAAGAAGGAGGCAAGGATATGCCCATGCAGTGGCGCATTCTCAACGCGGCAGCCTGGATCGGCATGGTCGCGGTCAACGCGGCCGCGGCGACAGGCGGTTTGTTCGGCAGATCGTCGGGCGAAATTTCCGATCGGATGCCGACCCTGATCACCCCTGCCGGCTACGCGTTTTCGATCTGGAGCGTCATTTATTTATTGGCGCTCGGCTACGTCGTCGCCGCCTTTTTGCCCGCCCGTCGCGACGACAGAACGATGAAGGCGACGGCGCCCTGGTTTTTCGCGAGCTGCCTGTTCAACGTCGGCTGGCTCCTCGTCTGGCACGCCGAGCACTATGCGGCATCCGCGTTCGTCATCGCCGGCCTGCTGCTTACGCTGATCGCCCTGTACGTATCTTCGCGGCCCGCCGCGCAAGTGCCTTCGGACAGACAGGGCTTCTTTTTGATCGCGCTGCCATTTTCCATCTACCTCGGCTGGGTGACGGTCGCGACGATCGTCAACGTATCGGTCGCCCTCCGCGCGGCGGGCTGGGACGGCTGGGGCGTGCCGGACGCCGCATGGGCCGTCGCCCTCGTCGCCGTGGCGGCCGTTCTGGCCGTCGTCGCGGCGCTGAAGGACGCCGACCCTTGGTTCCCCCTTACGATCGCCTGGGCGCTCATCGCGATCGGCGTCAAGCAGCACCCGGCTTCGCAGACCGTGGCCTTGGCGGCCTGGACGGCAGCAGGTCTCGCGATCGCGTTCGCGCTGTTCAAGTTGCCCGGCTTCGCGGCGCCGAAGACGCGAAGCACTTAAATCCCCTTCGCTCCATGCCGCCGGCCCTGCGCTCTGTGCCCCGTGCGGCCGGTCGAACAAATCAAACCGCCTTTGCGCGCGATGCGCGAAGGCGGTTTTTCGCGAGCATTAAGCCCAATCTCCCCGCGCCAGGAAGCGCACGATCTCGACCGCCATAAGCAGGATGTACAGTACGGCCAAGGCGAAGAAGGACAGCCGCCAGATGGCGCGAAACAACTTAAGGCCGTTAACCTTGCCGCGCAGCCGGAATTGCGCGTTGCCGATGAGGCCTGCGCCGAGCAGCATGAAGAGCAGAATGATATAAAATCCCATATGTATGCCGAACGTCCGATTGAGCAGCACGCTCACGATGCCGATGAGGAAGATCGTCGTCAAGTCCATCGCAAGCCCCATCGCGCGCTTCTTGTCGCGCGTCTGCATCGACGAAATGCCGAACACGGCGGCGAACGGTATGACGGATCCGATGGCCAATACGGCGTATGCGGATACTAGCGCATTCCACACAGCGCGATCACTCACCCTTCTCTATCGGCGCCTCGCATCGCGGCTAGCAGCGCGGTTACCGATACGTTATAAGGAGCGGTCAGCCCCTTTTGCTCAGCTAGCCTCGCGACGGCGCCGTTGATCGCCAGAACCTCCGTCGGCCGGCCCGCCAGCACGTCCTGGAGCATGGAGGAGCGGTTGGCGGCGGTCCGGGCGCACAAGTCGAGCAACTCTTCCCATAAACCCGCTTCAGCCTTCAAGCCCCATGCCCGAAGCACGGACAGCGTCTCTTCGAAAAGCGCCCGGAGCAGCGCCATACGCTCGGGCGTCTGCGTCAATTGTCCGTTAGGGACCCGCAGAAGCGAGGTCAGCGGATTCACGACGGCGTTGTTCAAAAGCTTCCGAAACATTCTCTCCGCCATATCATTCGACACCGAAACGGAAAATCCTGCCTGTTTCAGCAGCGATGCCAGCGTAACTGCGGCGCCGGTGTCAGGGTCGACATCCGCTTCGGCCGCGCGCTCGAACAGAGGCGCCGGGCCGAGCCACGTCTCTCCCCGCCCCGTATGACTGACAGCCGTCGCGCCCGTCTTAAGCGATGCCTCTGACGTGACCGCGGCGAGCAGCGTCCTGCCGGGCAGACGGTCCGAGAGCAAGTCAGTGTGGCCGATGCCGTTGCAAAACGCGGCGAGGACGGCCCCCGGCGGTACCGCTCGCTCAAGATCGCCGAGAAATGCCGGCTCGAGCGCCGTCTGCTTCACGGCGAGCAGCGACAGCGCCGGCGCGTCGGCATTATCGCCGCCAAGCGGCGAGGCCGACACGGATGCGCGCACATCGGCCGCGCCGATCGCCGTATGCACCGATACGCCTTCGGCGTTCAGCTTGTCCGCCTGCTCCCGCGTCCTCGTCCGCAAGTTCACGCGAACACCGGACGCGGCCAGCCGCCCGGCCAGCAGCAAGCCGATCGCCCCGCCGCCGATGATCTGAATTCGTTCCAACGTCGCATCCTCCCTTTTAGCAGCCGGTTTTGTCGCGGCCGCACGAGCTTGTCCTGGCTCTACCATACTCCGTCTGAGCCGCGCGCACAACGGCGGCCGGCCTTTTTGAAGACGCGCAAAAGCCGCCCCTTAGCTGCATGCAGCTAAGGAAGCGGCTTGACTGTGGACCTGTTCGCGAATCTCTCGCTATTCGATCCGTTCGAGATTTCCGTTGGCGTCCATCTTGAATCTTGTTTTTTCTTCTTCCGACTCTTCAGACAGGATCGCGAGCCTGCGCGCGCGGTCCATAATGCGGATGAGCGCCTTGTAGTCGTCGTTGACGACTTGATAGTCGGTCTGCGCGGCGTCCGCTTGTTTCGAAAGGCGGTCGTTGCTCTCCTGGAGCGCAGCGATCCTTTCGTCTTTTTCTCTTAATTCCTTCTCGAGCTGCTTCACCTGCTTGCTCAGCTCCTGTACCGTGCCCCGCCATTGCTTCAGGTAGCGGATGACCGCCTCCATGCTCAAAGCATCCGAGCCGATCAGCTCGCCTTTGACTGCGCCTTCATCGCCATCCGCGACGACGACGCGCTCTTCCGGCTGCAGGGAGATCGCTCCCTGTTTTTTGAGATAATTGCGTTTCTGCCTCTGTTGTTTGGAAATGCTGATCGCATCGTCGTAACGCTTGCGGACGCAGCTGTTCCAACGGAAGCCGCATGCGGCCGCGGTTCTCGCGATCCGCTGCCCGACCTCCTCGAATGCGGCGAGCTGCGTGCTCCCCTCCCGAATATGGCGCAACGTTATCTCCGCCAGAATAAGATCGTCATCCGCGCTCCATGCATCTTGTCTAATAGCCGCCATGCGGTCTATTCCCTCCTCGATCGCTCGCTTAAACTTGCTTTTCTTTTTTTATCTGTATGCCCGTGATAGAAATCATAGAATCTATCGGATACCTCTAGGTATATCCATTTTTCTCCGGCGTATACCTTCCGACCGCGCCAAAAAGAAGACCGAGGACCGTCCGTGTATAGACCGTCCGGCGCGCGGCATAATAGCTTGGACGAAAAGTTTGCCATTTCGTCACGAATCCCCGTTTACACTGCACCCGAACCGTGGGTATAATATGCTGTAGAAAAATGGTTAGAGAAACGCTGAAGGGGGATTACCATGGCACGCATGTTCCGGATGCTTGGGTTCTGGACGCTCGCAATCGCGCTCATGTCGTTTGCAGGCGATATGTATGAAATGGCGCTTCTGTTCTTTATCCAGACAGCCGCCTTCTTCTTGCTCGGTTACTTGAAGTTCACGGAGCGCACATACGTCTTCATGTTCTGGGGCTATATGATCATCGCGTTCCTCGGCTTTACTTATTGGTCCGTATTCGAGATGGGCTTGCCTGCATAATATTCGGGCGCCTGAAGGCCGGAGCTAATCGCTCCGGCCTTTTTAGTCGTTCCATGCCCTCTTCCGAGTAGGCCCCTCTGTTTCGAATCGCGCCTTTGCTGTCGCGTTCGCGAACGCCCCCTCTCTCGCATGGCTTGTTTTTCGTCTATAATGTGGAAAGAACGCATAAGCTTGACTACCGCAGGACCCGTCTTGCAGGGAGGAAGGAGGCACCGATGCGGAGATTAGGGCCGCTTGCCGCCGTCGTCTTGATCCTCGTTCTGTTGATGCCCGGACGAGCGCGCCTGGAGCCGCCCCCCGCCTATGCGGAGCCGCTCTCCGACACGACTAGGCAGCTGCTGGAAAAAGGGCTCAGCGTCGTGGAGATCGACAGGGAGATCGATCGCATCTCCGGATTGCGGGCGGAAGCCGAAAAGAGCATCGCGCATAACGAAACAAAGCTCGCGCAGCAACAAATCGCGATCGCCGCACAGCGGGAAAAGGCCGGACGCGTCTTGCGCGCTTATTATATGGGCCAGAAGGACGCGATGCTGGGCGTCCTCGTCAGCTTTAAATCGTTTGCGAGCCTGCTTCGAAGCTGGGATCTGATGGACGCCGTGTTCGAAGCGGACCGCAATACGCTCGAGCGCTACAGCCGGGAATACGAGGCGATCCGGGCAGGTCAGGACAAGCTGAGAAAAGACAAGGACGAGCTGTCCCTTGTGGCGGCGGATCTCGAACGGCAGAGAGACCGGGTCGCCGCGCTGCAGGAGGAGATCAACCGGGCCATCGACGGGAGCGCGGATCCTGCGCTCGCTCGCAAGCAACTGGAGGAAATGCAAGCTTATTGGCAAAACGCGGGGCTATATGAAGTTAGGCGGCACTTCAGCGTGCTGGCCAAGGCTATGAACAAGCTGCCCGATTGGATTGAAAAGCATCCGGAGGCGCTTAAGACGAAGGGCTTGTCGGCCACGCTCACGTTGACCGACAAGGAATTGAACGCATTTTTGCAGTCGCAAAGCGAGCTTCTTAAGGATTTTCGCATCGCATTCAAGCAGGACCTTCTGACGCTGAGCGGCAAGAGCGGCAGCATGGAAGTCGTCATCACCGGCACTTATACGGTAGAGAACGATCCGAAAAACGCCATCATGTTCCATATGAATACGCTCGTTTTCAACGGGTTGACGCTGCCCGACACGACCCGGGACGATCTGGTCCGGGACTTCGACCTCGGCTTCTATCCGCAGCAGTTCATGGCCTATTTAAAAGCCGACAGCGTCAGCCTCGAAGACGGCAAACTAATCGTGAAGCTGAAGATCGGCAAGTAAGCCGCTCCACCTCGCGGGCCAATCCGAGAGGGTAAGCCGCCCTTGCCGCCAATCGTACCAGAAGCGTTCGAATTCCTCCATCAGAAGCGGCCAGTCGGGCCCGGCGGACGGTTCCCAATTCGGGAATTGCTGTCGGGTCCGTCCTGTCATGTTCGGAAGTCCGCCATGATCGACATACGCCGAACGGTATACAGGCAAATAACCCGCCTTTTCCCGGGTATCCAGCTGCATACGCTCCTCCGTCATGGCGGCGATCCAACTTCGCGCGGCGCTCTCGTTTTCCGTGCTCGCATTGATGACAAAAGATGCCCCTGCTTCGAACGCATACGGCTTGTCCCAGCTGCTTCTGTCGATAGACAGCCCTGCGGCCTCCGATTGACTCAGTCCGGCAATGCCCGCTTCCGCATAGGACAAGCGCATAACCGCGGCCGCGTACTGTCCGCCGCGCATCGCCTGCCAGAACGCATCGCTGCGCTCCGGCGCGCGCAGCGGGCCTGCGGACGCGCCCAGCGTCTCGATCAATGCACCGGCAGGTCCCGCGCTCCAGTCGCCCGCGGCGCCGGTCAGCAACAGATCCGGGCGAAGCCCCGTCGCCGCGCCGATCCATGTGAGCAGAGCCGCAGGATCCCGCTCGTCGATCGCCAGCCAAGGCCGCGCGCCCTCCTGCGCCAAGCTCGCGGCCAGCAAGGGCCAGTCCGCCTGCGTCAGCGGCAGGGTCATCGGACTGCCGTCCGGACGAGGGACCGACGACAGGCGGGCACGGTTCCATACGATGACGTAAGGATCCATATGATGAGGAACGCCCCACAGGTAGCCGTTCCACTTGAGCGGCGCCGTTAGCGCCTCGAACTGCTGCGATAGCGCATCCCCTACGAAGGCCGCGTCCGCGGTCAGCAGCCCGCCGGATACGGCAAGCCGCTTCACCCAGATGCTCGGGACAAGCGCCGCGTCTGCGTCGCCCGACGCATGCCGCCAATCGTTAAGCAGGTCGGGCGCCGCCGCCGGATCGATACGCTCGAGCTTCACGCGGATATCGGGATGGCTCCGTTCATATTCGGCAGACTGCTGCGCGAGCAAATTAAAAGGCTCCTCATCCTCGACGATCTTCACGTTAAGCTCCGCAGTCTGTTCGGCGAATACGGGCTCCGCGTCTACATCGTCCGGATCTTGCGACGTCGTCTCGGGCAAACGGTCCGGCTTCGGCGCGGAGGCCCAGGGCGAGGTGAGCAGCACCGCGAGCATAAGCAGCATGATGGCGACCACGGACTTGCGGCGCGTCACGATTGTACACCTTCCTCCGCCCCGCCGTAGGCGGGCGTTTTCTTGTTTTCATGATAGCAGGATTAGGGCCCTTTGTCTCGTCCTTCCATGCAAACGCTTTTACAATTGCCCGCACAATCGTCGCTTCCGCCGCTTGACCAGCCTTAGTATGAACATATATAAACAACTTCGCCCTCGCACCAACTCGCACTTCAAAAGTATGCACGCTCGTTCATACTTCATGGGTCTCGCGGGTGCCTGAGCGCCAATGAGTGAACCTACGTTCACACTTTTCTGTCTTACCACAATACTTACGCCCATGTATGAACCTACGTTCACACTTTGCCGTCTCGCGGGCGTTTGGGCAGCAATGTGTGCATCCATATTCACACTTGTGTCGTCCCGCGAGGCGAACGGCCAAGCAACACTCCCTGCAAAAAGGAACCTACGCGCACGCGCGTAGGTTCCTTTTCCTCTTACTGGCCTTCTTTCTTCTTGCAGGCTTGATTTCCTCCTACAGGCCTCAAATCCTCCTACGGGCTCCTTCTCCCCCTTACGCCGACCGCGATCCCGGGCTACCAGCACAGACCGTCGCTGCCCTCCTCCCCCACTTCGCGTGCAACGTCCTCGATCTACAACTTCTCCGCGGCGAGCTGCGCCAGCTTGGAGCGTTCGCCCTTCTCGAGCGTCACATGCCCGCTGATGCCCTCGGCCTTGAAGCACTCGACCAAATACGTGAGCCCGTTGCTCTGCGCGTCCAGGTACGGATGGTCGATCTGCTCGGGATCGCCCAGCAGCACGATTTTGCTGTGCTCGCCGACGCGCGATACGATCGTCTTCACCTCGTGCTTGCTTAGGTTCTGCGCTTCGTCGATGATGATGAGCTGACCGGGTATCGAACGGCCGCGAATGTAAGTGAGCGCTTCGACTTGAATGCTGCCGAGCCCCATCAGAATTTTATCGAGATCCCCCGATTTTTTCGTATCGAACAGAAACTCCAGATTGTCGTAGATCGGCTGCATCCACGGCCGCAGCTTCTCTTCCTTTTCGCCGGGCAGATAGCCGATATCCTTGCCCATCGGCACGACCGGGCGCGCGATGAGGAGCTTCTTGTATTTGTGTTCGTCCTCCACCTTCATCAGCCCGGCCGCCAGCGTGATCAGCGTCTTGCCCGTGCCGGCCCGCCCCGTCAGCGTGACGAGCGGGATGTCGTCGTTGAGCAATAGCTCCAGCGCCATCCGCTGCTGCGCGTTGCGCGCCGTGATGCCCCAGACGGGCTCGTTGGACAGATGCAGCGGCTCGAGGCGCGCACCGTCCTGGCTGACTTTGAGCAGCGCAGACTTCGACGTGCCAAGCTCGTCGCGCAGGATGACGAATTCGTTCGGATGAAGCTTCTGCTTCAGTCCCATTTGATTGATGCTTAAGAAACGGTACGTGTAAAACTCGTCGATCTGCGAAGGGTGCACGTGCAGCGTGACTTGGCCCGTATAGTGATCGGTCCCCTCCGCGATCCGGTCGGACAAATAATCCTCAGCCGTGACGCCCAGCACGTCGGCCTTGACGCGGACGAGCACGTCCTTGCTGACGAGGATGACCGGGCGCGCCGATTCCGGCTGCTCCTGTTCCTCCAAATGATAATTCAAAGCGACAGCCAGTATCCGGTTGTCGTTGGTCATTTCCCCGAATTGCTCCTGCACCCGTACGAAACGGCGATGATTCATTTCCACCTTCAGCACGCCGCCGCTTTCCAGCGCAACCCCGTTGTGCAAATGTCCGATCTCCCGCATGCGGTCGAGCTCCCTGGATACGAACCGGGCATTGCGCCCGATCTCGTCCGCCAGCCGTTTTTTGGAGTCGATCTCCTCCAGTACGACCGATGGAATGACCACCTCGTTTGCGCCGAAGGCGTACAATGCGAGCGGATCGTGGAGCAGCACGTTCGTATCGAGCACATAAATTTTTTTCACGGCGGTTCCTCCCGGTTGAGACGGATTGTGACGTGATTACATACCGGCGCTTGGGACAGGGAATGATAGTGATCGATGGAGCTTGCTTGAAGGCCTCGCGCGAGGTCTCGGGCATCCCCCCCTAACAGATTCATACCCAATAGGACGGTGATCCGATTGTACGGTCGAACGCCGGCTGCAAAAGCCGGATTGATCTTGTTGTTGGCAGCGGCCCTCTCGCTCTCGATGACGGGGTGCGGCAACCGGACGGCGAGCCCCGGTCCGGCCCGCGTAGACGGGCTGCATGCGCAGAACGTACCGGGCAACGACGTGTCCGCCCATGACGGAGAAGTCGCCGTTCGTCCCAACGCCAAAGCGGTCGCAGCTCATCTGGAGCAGCTGGCCGAGGGCGTGAAGGGCGTTCGCCATGCGAACTGCGTCATTTTCGGCAAATATGCCGTCGTCGGCATCGACGTCGACCCGACGATGGAGCGATCCAGGGTCGGTACGACCAAATATGCGGTAGCCGAGGCGTTCCGCAAAGATCCGTACGGCGTCGATGCGCTCGTGACCGCGGACGTCGATATGGCACAGCGGGTTCGTGAGATTCGCGCCGACGTGAAGCGCGGCAGGCCGCTCGCCGGATTTACGGAAGAACTCGCCGACATCGTCGGTCGCCTTGTTCCCCAGGTGCCTCGCAGCATTATCCCGCCTGCCTCGCCGGACGGCGGTGCGCCGACCGCGAAGCGCGCTGCGAATACGTCCCCGAATACGCAAAGAACCCAGTGACCATCACTGGGTTCTTGTCCGTATCGTTGTATTTAGCCGTTAATGCGGCGCAAGCGCGTGCGAAGCCAACGGGCGCATTCCGCCTCGAAGTCAAGAAGCAAGGAGACGGGACAAGCTTGCCGTCTCGCGCGCCCGACCGCTTCGCCAAATCCGCGAAGCCGGGCCTGCCGCCATGTCTGCTTGCCATCCGCAACACTCCTTAGACGCCTTCGTTAACGATCATCGGCATTTGCATCGGGGTACGTTGACCTTAGTATAGCATAGGCTCGCCGGGGAGGCCAAGCGCTGAACGCCCGAAGAAGGCGCCTTTCGTTTCCGCGTCAATCTTACTTTCCTTGGTCGGCTTCGGAAGCAGCGGCTCCCGAGAGCCTGCCCTCTGGCGACAGTTCCTCGGCCAGCGCTTTTTTGGCTTCGGCCACCGATGCGTCGTCGAGGTACACATAAGGGCTTCTCCAGGTTCCGGTCAACGGAATAAAGCGGATATCCTCGCGCTTGATATCATAATAGGTTTTCAGCATATTGGTGATCTGGGCTTTTGGAATGTCCGTCACCAGATTTTTGCCCGCGACGTCGATGACGCCGCCCAGCTTCGTCAGTCCGCCGAACGACTTCATCTTGTCGACGAGGGCGCCGAGCACCTGCGATTGACGTTCGTTGCGCTCGAAGTCGCTGGAAGCCGCCGTGCCGCGGTTGGACTTGCGATACCGGACGAAGCCAAGCGCATCCTCACCCTTAAGCGTTCGCTCTCCGGCTTTCAAGTCGATATTCGTGCCGTCGGCGTTGTCCACGTAGCGCATATTCTTATCCACGTTGACGTGAACGCCGCCAAGCTTGTCCACGATATCGACGAAGCCCTGGAAGTTCAATACGGAAGCGTACTTGATATCGATATCGAAAAATTTCCCGAGCATGTCCTTCATCTGGTCGCGCGCGTAAGCGTCCGCCGCACTGCCCTTTTCATCGCTCTTTCTGTGGAAGCCGGCGTAAAAGGCATTGATTTTCTGCGTACGGTAGCCTTGCAGCTGCAGATTGGAATCCCGCGGAATCGTGACGACCGTCGCCGTGTTGGACTTTGGGTTAAACGCGGCCACCATGACGACGTCCGTGTTCATGCCGCCGATCTTCGGCCGGTAATCCATGCCGAGCAGCATTAGCGCTAGCGGTTTAACCTGCGCCTTTTCCGATTCGGGAACCGTCTGCGTGGCTGCACCGGACGATGCGTCGTCCAGGGCGCCGTTCACTTGTTTCCACAGCGAGTAAGCATACGCGCCCAATCCCACGATCAGCAGCAGAACCAGGGTGACCAGTACGCGGGGCCAGACTCTATTTTTCTTTTTCGGAGGATTCGCCCTGACGGCATCATTCGCTCTCGCCGCGCTCGAAGTCCGACGCGGAGGCAGCGGTGTGTTGGAACTCATTGCTTCACCTCTTCCGTTAATAAAAAGGCGAATCCCGGAGAGCTTCGGGCTCAACCGGGGTTCGCCGGAGCAGCAAATTCTCTTTTACGTTTCCGTGCGCTTGACGGCCGCTTCCGCGCCGCCCCGCTTGGTCCGCCATTTGTCGTACATCTGGCGGCCGCGAAGCATCAGCATCATGATGACCGCTACCGACATGCACTGGATGATCGGCAGCTTGTCGAGCTGGAGCAGAAGGAGCACGAGGCAGCCGATCGCCATGATAATGTGCACGATGATCTCCTTGAGAATCGGCAGGCGTCCCATCCGGAAAACGGCGTTGAAGATATAGATCGTAAAGGCAAGGATCAGCAGGTAGGAAACGATGGGGTGATCATGGAACCAGGTCTGCACTTCGCGCCCCTCCTCCTCGTTCTTCGCGCCGTCCGGATCAGACGCCGGATTCGGCCATCATCTTGCGCTGCTTGTCGTAGCGGTCGCGCTCGCTCTTGTTCAGCAGCTTCTTGCGCAGGCGGATCGACTTCGGCGTGATCTCGCACAGCTCGTCGTCGTTCAAGTATTCAAGCGCTTCTTCCATCGACATCAGGCGAGGCGTCTTGAGCTTGACCGTCTCTTCCTTGTTCGCCGTACGGATGTTGTTGAGCGCCTTTTCTTTGCAAATGTTGACGATGATGTCGTTGTCGCGAGTATGCTCGCCGACGATCATGCCTTCATAAATGTCCGTACCCGGCTCGACGAACATGATGCCCCGGTCTTCGACGCCCATCATGCCGTATACCGTCGACGAACCGGACTCGCTGGCGACGAGCACGCCTTGGTGGCGTCCGCCGACTTGGCCGCCGACGACCGGGCCGTAGCTGTCGAACGCGTGGTTCATAACGCCGTAGCCGCGCGTCATCGTCAGGAAGTTCGTCCGGTAGCCGATCAGGCCGCGGGCAGGGATCAGGAATTCAAGACGAACCTGTCCGTTGCCGTTGTTGATCATGTTGACCATCTCGGCCTTGCGGGTGCCCAGGCTCTCCATGACGTTGCCCATGCTCTCCTCGGGCACGTCGATGAGCAGACGCTCGATCGGCTCGCAACGAACGCCGTCGATCTCGCGAATGATGACTTCCGGCTTGGACACTTGCAGCTCGTAGCCTTCGCGGCGCATGTTCTCGATCAGGATGCCGAGATGCAGTTCGCCGCGTCCGCTGACGACGAACGCGTCGGGGCTGTCGGTCTCGTCGACGCGCAGCGCCACGTCCGTCTCGAGCTCCTTGAACAAACGCTCGCGGAGCTTGCGGGAGGTGACGTGCTTGCCTTCGCGGCCCGCGAACGGGCTGTTGTTGACGAGGAAGCGCATCTGCAGCGTAGGCTCGTCGATCTTCAGTACCGGCAGCGCCTCAGGGTTCGCCGGATCCGCGATCGTCTCGCCGATGTTGACGTCCTTGATGCCGGCAATCGCGATGATATCGCCTGCGGCGGCCTCTTCCATCTCGACGCGCTTCAGGCCTTGGAAGCCGAACAGCTTTTCGATGCGGGCCTGGCGAATCTTGCCTTCGCGGTCGAGCACGGCGACAGGTTGGCCTTGGCGGATCTTGCCGCGGTTGACGCGGCCGATCGGAATGCGGCCCAGGTATTCGTTGTAATCGAGCAGCGTGACGAGGAATTGCAGCGGCGCTTCCTGATCTTCGGTCGGATGCGGGATCTTCTCGATGATCGTTTCGTACAGCGGCTCCATCGTCGTGCCGAGCGTGTCGGCGTCAAGGCTGGCGATCCCGTTCAGGCCGGACGCGTAGACGACCGGGAATTCAAGCTGTTCGTCGTTCGCTTCGAGCTCGATGAACAGCTCCAGCACTTCGTCGATGACTTCGGCCGGGCGGGCTGCCGGACGGTCGATCTTGTTCACGACGACGATCGGCGTCAGGCCGGCTTCGAGCGCCTTGCGAAGTACGAACTTCGTCTGCGGCATGCAGCCTTCGAAAGCATCGACGACCAGCAGAACGCCGTCGACCATCTTCATGATTCGCTCGACTTCGCCGCCGAAGTCGGCGTGTCCGGGGGTATCGACGATATTGATCAGATGATCTTTGTAGCGGACTGCGGTGTTCTTCGCGAGGATCGTGATGCCGCGTTCCCGCTCGAGATCGTTCGAGTCCATCGCTCTTTCTTGCACTTGCTCGTTCTCGCGGAACGTGCCCGATTGGCGCAACAGCTGATCGACGAGCGTCGTCTTCCCGTGGTCGACGTGCGCGATGATCGCGATATTGCGGATTTGGTCTCTTTGATGCATGGTTCCACTCCTTGTTATTTTATATCTGTATTCATTACGATCGACGGACCCGCCCCAAAAACCGGCGCGAACCCGGCGTCCCTAATTTTTTAGCCGTGACCAACACAAAACGTCGACGCGAGGCCGACGTTGTCTACATCCCTTCAATTATACGCTAAGTTCGCGCGCTTGCCAACCCTCAAGTCGCATCGCGACTACCGGACCCGGTTAGCGGCGACGGCCGCGCGGGCGACGCGTCATCACTAGCCAGATGCCGAACCCAATCAGGACGACCGCTAGCAGATAAATGCCCCATGTCCACAATAGCATGATGGCGAACAGAAGCAGCGACAGCGCTCCGATCGCCATCGCCGCGTTCCATACCGCGCGATCGCGGGATACGCCGAACACCGCATATTCGTACAGGCCGATCGCGATCGCGAGCAAGAACAGCGGCCAAATGTACCGCATCGATCGCCAGCCGAACCAGTTGCCCACCATAAGGAGGAGCGAAGATCCCGTCAGGATCCCTGCCGGTACGAGCGTGACGGCCGGTACGATGCCGCCGAAGTAAAGCACGTGAAGCAGAATGCCGACGATCAGGATCAGGATCGGCCAGAACACGGCCCCTATAAACGAAAAGACGCCCAACTTGCCGAGCAAAATGATCAACCCCGCTGCCAGAATCCAGATCCCGACAGCGGCGGATTGCTTGTTCAACACGGCTCCCCCACTTCTCTTGTCCATTGCGAACCATCGATATTCGTATCATTTATCTAACAGTTTAATGGAAGTTGGGGTAAAAAACCAGTTCGTCGACGTTAAATGACATCAAAAAGCCACAATGCCGTCACACTTCGACCCTGCTCCTTCGTTTGATCCACAGCGCAAGCACCAGCAGGACCGCCACGACCGCATAGGGCATCGCTTCGACGGCGCCTTCGCCGATGCCGGCCAGCAGCGGCGCGAGTCCGCGGTCCTTCAGCGCCATCTCGCAGGCCGCATAGCCCAGCAGCGCGCCTCCGGCATAGACGAGAAACGGATACCGGTCGAGCAGATGCATAATGAACGAGCTACCCCAGATAATAATAGGTATGCTCATCGCGATGCCGATTAACAGCAGCGCCGTATCTTCTCCGGCCACCGCGGCAACGGCGAGCACGTTGTCCAAGCTCATGACGAAGTCGGCCGCCACGATCGTCCAGACCGCACCTGCGAGCGTCGACGAGCCTGCATGCACGTCCGCTTCTTCCTTGTGGTCCGTAAGCAGCTTGAGCGCGATCACGAACAGCAGCACGGCGCCTACCGTCTGCAAATACGGCACGTCCAGCAGCAGAGCGGCCAGCACGGTCAGCGCGCACCTCAGCAGCACCGCGGCCGCCGCTCCCCACCATACCGCGCGCCGCCGCTGGGCCGGCGGCAGCCGCCGGCCGGCCATCGCAATGACGACGGCATTGTCCCCGCTCAGCAACAAATTAATTAGCACGATTTGCGCGAAAACGATCAATTGACCCCATAGTTCCATGACGCGCACCTCCTTTCCCTGTTATATGTACAAGCCGAAGTGATTATGAAGAAGCCGCGTGTCGCATGTTTTTGAATCCTTCCTTGTCCGGCAGCCGTATTACCGTTTATAAATTCAATGCTGGAGGGTCGGAAATGGATTTTTTGAACGCTGAATTTTTTACCGCGCTCGTCACGATCGTCCTGATCGACTTGATGCTCGCCGGCGACAACGCGATCGTCATCGGCCTCGCCGCCCGCAACCTGCCCAAGGGAAGCCAAAAAAAGGCCATTTTGTGGGGAACGGCCGGCGCCGTCGTCATCCGGGTGATCGCGACGCTGTTGATCGTATATTTGCTGAAAATACCGTTCCTGCTCGCCGTCGGCGGCGTCGTGCTGATCTGGATCGCCTACAAGCTGCTGGTTCAGGAAGAATCGCATGAGCATGTCGAAGCCGGCAGCAGCCTATGGAGCGCCGTGCGCACGATCGTCATCGCAGACGCCGCCATGGGCCTCGACAACGTCATCGCCATCGCGGGCGCCGCGTCGGGCAGCAGCTCTTCGGATCACAGCACGCTGCTCGTTATTCTCGGATTGCTCATCAGTATCCCGATCGTCGTATGGGGCAGCACCTTGTTCGTCAACCTGATCAAGCGGTTCCCTTGGATCATTTACATCGGTTCCGCCATTCTAGCGTACACGGCCGCCAAGATGATCACGCACGAAAAGAAGTTCGGCGAGCTGTTCGATAACGACGCGACCAACTGGGCGTTCATCGTCGTCGTCGTCGTCGCGGTGCTCGCTCTCGGCATCTGGAGCAACGCCGCCAAAAACCGTAAAAACGCGGAACGCAGGCTTAAGTCTCCGAACACGCCCTGACCCGCTCCATAAGCTCGCGAAAAACAGACGAAGCCGCAAGCCCTCGAGGGCTTGCGGCTTCGCTTATGGTGCGGCCGTTTAAAACCATTTGTCTTCGGCAGCTGCCACCTTACGCTTCTCTTCCTTGCCTTCCGGCGTCATCACGAACGTCTCCGTGCCTGCGACCGCTTCGGCGACCAAGCGCTCCAGCTCCTCGCCGAGCGAATGCTCGATGCCTTCGACGACGCGCAGGTTCGGATTCGTAGCCGGGGACTTCGGCACGAACAGCGTGCAGCAATCTTCGAAAGGAAGAATGGACGTCTCGTACGTTCCGATCCGCTCAGAGATCCGGATAATCTCCAGCTTGTCCATCATGACCAAAGGCCGGAGCAGGGGCAAATCTGATGTGCGCCCGATCACGTTCATGCTGCCCAGCGTCTGGCTCGCCACTTGTCCAAGGCTGTCGCCGGTCACGATCGCGAGCGCTCCGGACCGCTCCGCCAGCCGCTGCGCGATGCGAAGCATCGAACGACGCATCAGCGTGATGATCAGATGATCCTGCTTCTGCTGGGCCAGCTTCGTCTGCAGCTCGGTAAACGGCACCAGATGCAGCTTGATCCTGCCACCGTAATAGGCGAGCCGCTGCGTCAATGATATAACTTTGTCCGTCGCCTGCTGACTCGTGAATGGGTAGCTATGAAAATGCACAGCTTCGATCTCTAGCCCTTTGCGCATCGCCATCCAACCCGCGACGGGACTGTCGATGCCTCCCGAGAGCATGAGCATCGCCTTGCCGTTCATCCCGAGCGGGAAGCCTCCGGCAGCCTGCACGACGGTGCAATAGACAAAGACGCCTTGCGGCTGAATGTCTAGCCTCAGTTCCACGTCCGGTTCGCGCACGTCCACCCGCAGGGCTGGCGTATTGCGAAGCACATGGGCGCCCACGAGATGATTCATCTCCATCGAATCGTGGGGAAACGCCTTCCAGGCGCGCTTGACGCTCATCTTGAAGGTGGACGGCACCGGACGATGCGCTTGCATGACGGCAAGCGCGGCGTTCCGAATCTGTTCCAGGTCGTGGCCCGCCTTAAGCACCGGGCTGATCGTGCCGATACCGAACACGTCGGTCAATCTCGACATGACGGCTGCGCTGTCCGCGCCGTTCAGTTTGATATAGACGCGTCCGAAGGAGCTCTCGTAATGGAGGCCGGGATAAGCGATCAGCGCCTGCTTGATCTTGCCCAGCATCAGCGACTCGAACTTGCCCCGGTTGCGGCCCTTGAGCGTCAACTCTCCAAGACGGACGAGCAAATAGTCGAAATTCATGGTTCAGTTCCTCTCTAGCGGCTTCAGCTTGGCTACGGCAAGGCGCAGTCGCTCGGCCAATATATCGATATCCTCGGCTGTATGCTCGTCCCCGAGACTGATCCGGATGCTGCCGGTCGATCTCGCTTCGCCGAGCCCCATGGCCATAAGTACGCGGCTCGGCTTCAAGCTCTTCGAAGAGCAGGCCGACTGCGTCGATATTAAAATCCCCTGCTCCTCCATCATATGAAGAAGCACTTCCGGGCGCATGCCGGGATAAGAAATGTTGACGATCTGCGGGGAAGAGATCTGTTCGTCTTCGGGACTGTTCAGCGTGAGCTCGGGAATCTCCTTCACCCGTGCGATTATCTGGCGTCTTAAAGCGAACATGCGCGCGACGCGTTCCGGCATCGATTCGACTGCGAGCCTCAGCGCCTGCGCCATGCCGACGATGCCCGGCACATTATGCGTGCCGCTGCGCACATCGCTCTCTTGTCCGCCGCCCGTCAGCAGCGGGGACAACCTCAGCCCTTCGCGCGCCAGCAGGAATCCCGCGCCTCTAGGCCCCCTGAATTTATGAGCCGATGCGCTGTAAAGGTCCACGCCGGACCGCTTCCAGTCGAGCGGCACTTTGCCTACCGCCTGCACGCCGTCCACGTGGAAGCGAATGCGCGGATGCCCGCGCAGCAGTTCGCCGATCTCTTCGATCGGTTGAATCGCCCCCGTCTCGTTGTTCACGTGCATCACGCTCACGAGCGCGGTGTCGTCGGCGATCGCTGCGGCAATATCGCGCGCGGCGACGCGGCCTTGTTCGTCCGGCGATACGTAAGTGACGCGTACGCCGTCGGCTTCCAGCTGCCCGGCCGTGCCGTAGACGGAAGAATGCTCGATCGCCGTCGTAATCAAATGCTTCGGCTTGCGTCCCGTCTGCCCCAGTATGCCCTTGATGGCCAGATTGTTGCTCTCTGTGCCTCCGGACGTGAACACGACCTCCGCGGGCGATGCGCCGAGCAGCCCGGCTACGGCCGAGCGCGCGCGTTCGACGAGCTTGCCCGCTTCAGTCCCCGCGCGGTGCAGCGCAGAAGGATTGGCATAGTGCTGAGCCATAAGCTCAGCCACCGTGCGCACCACGGATTCGTATGGAGGCGTGGAGGCGCTATGATCAAAATAATAGGTTTTCATCGATCGTCTTCCTTTCCCGCTACACAAAGAAAAAGACCAAAGGCGGCTCTAAGCCGCCTTGATCCCCGCCTGCGTGAAGCTTCAAATTATGAGGGCGTGTCCGCCGTTCAAGGCAAAGTCCAATGGCTGCGCGCGGACAGCACCTTGCCGATATACGCCTGCGTCTCCGCCGGCAGCTCGGACAATCGGCTGGCCACGTCGGCGTCGCTGCTCAGTCCAAGTCGGTCCACTCGTCCCGGACCGGCGTTATAAGCCGCGAGCGCGGTCATCTCGCTGCCGTCGTATTTGCGCAGCAGATAGGACAGATACCGGCTGCCGCCGTCGATATTTTGCGCCGGGTCGTACACGTCGGTCACGCCGAGACCTGCGGCCGTGCCGTCCATCAATTGCATGAGCCCTTTGGCTCCGGCCGAGGAGCCCGCGCCAGGATTGAACGACGACTCCGTCTGAATGACGCCCTTGATAAGGGCCGGATCCAGGCCGTATCGCTCTGCAGCCGCTTGGATCAGGCTATCGTAGGCTGATGTGGACGTTCCCGCATCGTGAGCCAAACCGCTCGCTCCTGCCGATCCGAGGACATCCGCAAGGCTTGTCCGCTTCGAGACGGCGCTCAAGGTGGACAGGCCCAGGCTGGACGACATACCGGAAGCGGCGGACGAGGAAGAACCGGAGGGTAACCCCAGGCCGGACGACAAACCGAGTTCGGACGAGTCGTCCGAAGCATCGTCGAATGCACCGATGTCCCCGTAGCCGTAGCTGCCGGTATTACCCATATATTGGGAGAGCAGCTGACTGAACAAATTGCCGTCGCCGCTGCCCGACACCGCGTCAGCGTTGCCTGTGAACGGATTAATGCCGGCCGTGAATTGCGACAGCAAAAGTTGCTTCAGCATCCTGGGATCGACCGAACTGTCGGAGATGCCGTTGATATATGTCATCGTCGTATCCGCCCTTTATGATCGGAAATTCAAGCACCTTCCATTGTACAACACTTCGCGCCTCGCGACCACAAAAAACGGGCGGGCATCCGAAAACGCCGATCGCCGCCCGCCCCCGGTGAAGGGAGACGGACGGCGACGGTCGAGAAGAGCAAATATTAAGAATTCGGCTTGAAGGTGAGGCAGCAAGTGCTCTTGGAAGTCGCGGCGCTGTCTCGGTGCTCGGCGAACGATTCGTCGGCGAACTCTTCATCCCACTTGGCCTTGGCATGCGCATCGATCTCGATCGCGATCTCGCTGGCGCCGCACCGGTTGCCTTCGTCCCAGAACGCGCAATTGCTGACGCTGCAGGCTACGCCATTCGGCATAACGGAATCACCTCCGCAGCATAGTCTGGCCAATGGCGGTCAGCGCATGCGGGAGGCGACGAGGGAGATGTAGGGGAGCTTGGCCTTATTTGGACTGAAGACGGCACTGCACGAGGTATTCGCTCTCGTAATAGGCGAGATCCTCGCGAAGCTCTTCGTAAATGCGGGATACGGCCAGCACGATATCGCGCGCGGCGCGGACCGGCTTGGCGCGGAAGCGGATCGCGTCCTGCCCCGTATACGCATACCTGCCGTCTTCGGAATAGCCTTCGTTTTTAGGATAAAAGAATGCGTTCACGCAATGGTGATAGACCTCGTAAAGCGAACGCTCGGCGGCTTTCTCGTCGAAATTCGGCCGGCGGAGCAAAGCGCCCAGCTTCTCGTACGAAACTTCGGAAAACACGAGCAGGTGGCGCAGGTCGGACAGCAGTCCGGCGTAGAACGATTCAGCGTTATCTTCGGAAACCAACTGCGGAAGCGCATGTCCGTTCAGGAAGGTCTCCAATGGATCGATGGCCGCTTTAAGCTTGTCGCGGCTGGACTCGGCTAACGCCTTCACGTTGGCGGATGGCATAAATTGCTTTCCCCTTTCCATTATGCACATGCATGGGACGCCTCACAGAGTTCCCGAGAGGCGCAATGCCTTTATCCTACCATAAATCAGGACCGAGCGGTACTGCGTACCCTGCATTTCCTCCGTATAATTTTTCCGCGGATTCAAAGCCTAACGGTGAAGAAGCGTCGCCTTCGCCATACTTAATTCAGCCAGGGGGTCGAATCCGCTTATGCGCCGCCGATATGCGTTCATCGGATTGTTATTTGCAGTCGCCGTAGCCATCTTCGCGGTACCCATCATCGTCCCCGCACCGGGCGGACGGGTGGCTAAGCCGGTTCCCCAACAGAGCCGTCCTTCGGCCGCGGCCAAAGAAGAGCATCACGACAAGATGGAAGCGATCCATCAGGACATGATAAAGACCGGCATGCTGTGCCGCATCGATTGCCGAAACGACATCCGCAAGCTGACGGCTTCCGTCTCCGGGAGAGGCGCCGGCGTTTCCCGCGACCGCAAAGCGGCGATGATGCGCCAGATGCTGTCCGCCAACCGTCACTTCGAAACGATGACCTGGCGCAGCGGCGTTTCCTCCGTCTCTGCCGGGGCCAAGCTCTCCGACTACGACAAGACGATCCGCCAAGCGTGGAACGAAGGCTTGGCCGCCGTTCGCGAAGGCCGGCCTTACGAATCATCCGCCCTGCCGCTGCACGGACAGAGCGGATACGTGATCGCCGTACCAGAGACGGTCCGGGGCGACGGCATCGTCGCCCTCATCCACAGCGACGCGGTGGAGGAAGTCAAGAAGCATCAAATGCGCAATATGCGGCTCGTGCCATATCCAGACAACAGCCGCTTTCGGACGCAAGCCACTGAACCGGGCCGTCTGAAGGACAAGACCGTAAGTTCCGGCGAGGCCAACGGCAACGCCAGCCATTATGCCGTCGACGAGGTCGTCGTCAAGCTGAAGCGCCAGCTGGCCCCGCGAGAGTTGCTGCAGCTGCGCAAGCGCCTGAACCTGTCCGTCGCCCGCGAGCACCGCAAGCAGACGTACGTGTTCCGCTCGAAGACGCTCAGCACTGCCCAGCTAATCGCCTATTTCAAAAAAAATTGGAACCCCGTCTACGCGGAGCCCCATTATTTATATCTGACCAACGACGGCCGGCCGGATGGGCGCATAGCGCCGCTCTCGGCGGGCAGTGCGCTTCCGACCGACATCGTGCCCAACGATACGCTGTATGGGCAATATCAATGGAATCTGCCTGAGATCGCGACGGAACAGGGATGGGGCGTGACCCGCGGCAAACAGGACATCATCGTGGCGGTCGTCGACACCGGCGTTCAACTCGACCATCCGGATCTCAAAGGGCGTCTGGTCAAGGGCACCAATATCGTGGATCCTTCCGCGCCGCCGGAAGACGACGTCGGTCACGGCACGCACGTGGCGGGCATCATCGCAGCCGAAGTGAACAACAACGAAGGCGTCGCCGGCATGACCTGGTATACGAAGGTGATGCCCGTCAAAGCGCTCGACAGTTCGGGGGCGGGCACCACCTACTCGGTCGCCGAAGGCGTCATCTGGGCCGCGGACCACGGCGCGAAGGTCATCAACTTAAGTTTGGGCAACTACGCGCAAGCCCAGTTCCTGCATGACGCGATCAAGTACGCGCATGACAAAGGCATCGTCATCGTCTCCGCGAGCGGCAACGACAACACGGACCGGCCGGGCTATCCGGCAGCCTATCCCGAGGTTATAGCCGTAGGCGCCACCGGATCGGACGAGCAGCGCGCCCCTTACTCCAATTACGGCGACTATGTCGACGTGGCGGCGCCAGGCACCTCGATCGCCAGCACGTACCCGGGCAGCCGGTACGCGGCGCTGTCCGGCACGTCCATGGCGACGCCGCACGTGGCTGCGCTGGCCTCGCTGATGCTTGCCGCGGACGGCTCGCTCACCAACGACCGGATCGCGAAGCTCCTCGGCCAGACCGCCAGAGATCTGGGCGCCGCAGGCAAGGACCCCGAATTCGGCTACGGCCAGATCGACGTCCGCGCCGCCGTCGACGCGGCGTCCGGCAAGCGCGCCGCGCCCGCTGCGGGCAATCAGACGGCTGCGGGAGGCGCGCAGAACGAAGGCGGTCCCGATGTGCTGCAGCAGCGCCTGCTCGACCGGCTTCAGTCGTTCTTTTCGAACCTGATGGGGCGCTAGCCCGCCGGCGCTGTATTTCGTCTCGCGATTCAAAAAAGGCCAAGCCGGCCCATTGTCGAGCAAGCCATCGATCTAGCCTTCGATCTAGCCTTCGAGCAAGCCGCCTAGCAAGCCGTCGATCAAACCCTCGAGCAAGCCGTCGAGCAAACCTTCGAGCAAGCCGCCTAGCAAGCCGTCGATCAAACCCTCGAGCAAGCCGTCGCGCCCGCGATCAGGGAGGCATTCCGCCGCTTCCTCCCGCTCGCGGACCGCATGGCTTGTTTGTTTTGCCGATCGAAAACTACGATTTGTCGTTTGACGTTCGGAAAACTATAATAGGAGAAGTAGATTCGCAATTTTCGCGATTCATTTTCTCGAAAGAAGGGGTCGAACGCATTGGACAAGGCACAGCGCAAAAAAGAGGAACGACTGAAAAAAGAGGCGCTCGCGGCTAAGCGGCGCAAGCAGTCCCGGATATGGGTATGGTCGACGGTCGTCGCCGCCGTCGCGATCATCGCGCTGGCGATCGTATTCAGGCCCCAGCCTGAGGATCTCAACTTCGACTACGGCAAGCTGCCGACGATCGGCCAGGCCGACGCGCCCGTGAAGCTCGTCGAGTTCGGCGACTTCAAATGCACGACCTGCAAGTTTTTCAGTGAAGAGATCTATCCTCAATTGAAAAAGGACTTTATCGATACCGGTAAAATATCGCTCAGCTTCATGAACTTCACGATCATCAGCCCGCAGACGGACTCGCGCACCGCGGCGCTCGCGGCTCAGGCCGTGTATCACCAGAGCAACGACGAATTCTGGAACTTCTATCATGCGGTCTACGAAAATCAAGGCGCGGAGCGCGACACGTGGGCGACCTCGGACTTCCTGGTGAAGCTCGCGCAGGACAAAGGGCTTAAGCTGGACTTCGCCAAGCTCAAAAAAGATATCGATGACGCTACATACCAGTCCGAAGTGGACAAGCACAACAAGATCGCCCGCGACAACAAGTTCGGCGGCACGCCGACGATCGTTTTGAACGGCAGCGTGCTTTCCGACAGACAAGCACTCACCTACGCGAACCTGAAGGCCGAGATCGAGAAGGCGCTGAAGGAAGCGGCTCCGTCCGCTTCGTCCGCGTCCGCACCGGCTTCGGGCTCATAAGGGGGAAACGGCGCGATGCGCTCTTTTTATCGGGCTAACTTCCTGTACTTGGCTTGGGTCGTCTCGCTGGTCGCGACCGGCGGCAGCCTGTTCATGAGCGAGGTGCTGAACTACGCTCCCTGCAAGCTGTGCTGGCTGCAGCGCATCTTCATGTATCCGCTTGTGCTGCTGCTCGGACGGGCCGCAATCCGCGGCGACCGGCGCATCGTCGGCTACGTCCTTCCGCTCGTCGTCATCGGCGGATGCATCTCCCTCTATCATTACGGGGAGCAGAAGGTGCCCGGCATGGCCAGCATCCTTCCGTGCACGGTTGGCGTACCCTGCAATGAAGACTACTTGGATTGGTTCGGCGTTATTACGATTCCTCTCATGGCGCTCGTTGCCTTTATTCTCATCGGCTTGCTGCTGTGGCTGGGCAACAAGCATGACGGGAACCCGGAAGAAGATGCCGCGAGCGAAGCGTACGAAGAGGAAGTTCCGCAGGCTTGGAGGCCATAAAAAAACAGGGGAGTCGGGCTGTTGCCCGGCTCCCCTGTTTATCGTTCGCGCGCTCGTTTATTCAAATGTTCGTTTACCCGAATGTTCATTCATCCGTGACTTCGTATATTCGAGCGATCGCTTTGTTACGCGTTCGATTTTGTGCGTTCGATTTTGCACGATCGATTTTGCGTATTCGTTATTCGATCGTTCATCACGCCCAATTGCCGTGGCGGAAAACGGGAACGATCGTCCCGTCCTCCAAGATACCGTCAATGTCCATCTCCGCCGACCCGACCATGAAGTCGACATGCGTGATGCTCGTATTAACGCCGCTAGCCGCCAGTTCCTCCTGCGACATCGTCTTGCCGCCCTCGACATTGAAGGCATAGCCGCTGCCGATGGCGAAATGATTGGACGCGTTCTCGTCGAACAACGTGTTGTAGAACAGGATGTTCGACTCCGAGATCGGCGATCGATGCGGGACGAGCGCCATCTCGCCCAAGTAATGCGAGCCTTCGTCGGTATCGACGAGCCTCTTCAGGATGTCCTCGCCCTCCTCGGCCTCGACGCCCACGATCCGCCCCTGCTCGAACGTCAGCTTGAAACGGTCGATGAGGTTGCCCGCGTAACTGAGCGGCTTCGTGCTCGTCACGTAGCCGTTCACCCCGTCGCGGCGGGGCGCCGTGAACACTTCCTCGGTCGGCATATTCGCCATGAACGGAATGCCGCCCGGCGTCCTGCTCGAAGCGCCGACCCACACATGCCGATCCGGCAGCTCTACCGTGAGATCCGTGCCCGCAGCTTTGTAGTGCAGCTTGCGAAGACGCAAGCCGTTCAGCCAATCGACTTTGTCGTGAAGGGCGCGGTCATGCGCCTGCCAGGCTGCGACCGGGTCGTCCGCGTGCAGCCGGACCGCATCGAAGATCGCCAGCCAGAGCTTCTCGACAGCGATGTCGGCCGGATCGCCGGGAAATACCTTCTGCGCCCAAGCCTCTGAAGCCGCCGCAGCGACCGTCCAGGCGATCTTGTCCGACTGCACCGCTCTGCGGTAATCGGCCAGCCCCGCGCCCGCCGCCTTCTGGTAGTCGCCGATACGCTGCGGATCGACGTCTTTCATCACGTCGGGTCCGGACGATACGAACGAGATGAAGCAGGCGCCGCGCTCGACAAAGCTGTTGCGCTTCAGCGTCTCCCAGGCCGGGAAGTTCCGGAAAACCTCTGGGTCCGCATAGTCGTACTTCAGGCGGGACACCGTATCGTCGGCCCAGTCCACATAGACGTTAGCCGCGCCGGCCTTGTAGGCCTCGGCCGCTACGAGCCGGGTCAAAGGCGCCGTCTCGATCTGGCTGGCGACGAAGACGTCCTGGCCTTGCTGGACGTTCACGCCCACTTTGACGATGAGCTCCGCATAACGGGACAGCTGCCGTTCGAATCGTTCCATCGGATCAACCTCCGCTTATTGTTTTTTACAAGCCGCTCTGCCTTCAGTACGCCCAGTTGCCGCCGCGGAATACGGGCACGACCGTGCCGTCCTCCATGATGCCGTCGATATCCATATCCGCCGTGCCGATCATGAAGTCGACATGCGTAAGACTCGAATTGACGCCTTCCGCCTTCAGCTCTTCAGGGGACATCGTCTTGCCGCCTTCGATGGTGAACGGGAATCCCAGTCCGATGGCCAGGTGGTTCGAGGCGTTCTCGTCGAAGAGCGTATTGTAAAATAAAATATTCGAATTCGAGATCGGAGAGCGGTGCGGGACGAGCGCGACTTCGCCGAGATAATGCGAGCCTTCGTCGGTCTCTACGATCTGCTTCAGCATCGCTTCGCCTTCTTCGGCCTCCACGCCGACTATCCGGCCGTTCTCGAATGTCAGCTTGAAGCGGTCGATGAGCGCGCCGCCGTAGTTCAGCGGCTTGGAGCTGCTGACATATCCGTTCGCGCCGTCGCGGTGCGGCACGGTGAACACCTCTTCTGTCGGCATATTTTTCATGAAGCCGATGCCGTCGGGCCTCGTGCCGCCTGCCGTCATCCACAAGTGGCGCTTCGGCAGCCCGATCGTCAGATCCGTGCCGGGCGCGCGGTAATGCAGCTTGCTGAACCGCTTTTCGTTCAGCCAGGCTGCCCTGGCATGCAGATCGGCATCGTGACGGCGCCAGTTGTCCACCGGGTCTTCCGCATGCAGGCGGACGGCATCGAAGATTGCCTGCCAAAGCTTGCGTACGGACAACTCCGCCGATTCGCCCGGGAACACTTTGGCCGCCCATGCCTTCGTCGCGCTCGCCGCGATGGTCCAGGCGATCTTGTCGGCCGCGGTCGCCTGCCTGTATACGACGAGCGCTTCGCCCGCCGCCTTCTGGGAATCCCCGATCTTCTTGGGATCGACGCCGCTCAGCAGATCCGGATTCGACGAGTTCAAAAAAATAAAGCAGCCTTCGCGCTCGACGACGCCGTTGCGCCGCATCTTCTCCCATTCGGGAAATTTGGAGAACACGTCCGGCGAAGCATGGTCGTACTTCAGACGCGTCAGCGTGTCGTCGGCCCAATCGACGACGACATTGCTCGCCCCCGCCTTGTAAGCATGCTCGACGACCAAGCGGGCGAGCGGCGCTCCTTCGATCTGGCTCGAGATGTACACCTCTTGGCCCTTTTGCACGTTCGCGCCGATCTTGACGATCAGCTCCGCATACTTGGACATATCGCGTTCGAATTCGGACATCTCGCACACTCCATTATCAGGATGAACAACGATTTGGCTTTATTGTATCGAATTCGGCTTCGAATCACAAACTGAACTGATCGGTCATTTTTATTTCGCCTGGCTTCGCGTCTTTCGGCAACAAAAAAACCTCGCATCGCGAGGTCTGTTTGCGAACTTATCGGCAGGAAAGAGAGCCGTCTTCTCCTACTCGTTCAGCGCCTTGACTAACGCGGCCAGGTTTTTTTCCATAATGGCGATATAGTCGAGATTTTGCGCTTTATCCTGCTTCGTCAGCCCTTCGATCGGGTTCAGCACGTCCGTCCTCGCACCCGATTCGGCTGCGATCGTCTCTGCGATTTTCGGATCGACCAGCTCTTCGAAAAAAATCGTCGAGATGCCGAGCGAATGTACGTTCTTGACGACGGAGGCCATCTGCGCGGGCGTGGGCTCCAGGTCGGGCGACAAACCGGAGATCGGCACCTGCGTAAGCCCGTATTCGCGGGCGAGGTGGCCGAACGCCGCATGCTGCGTAACGAATGTCTTCCGTTTCGTTGGACTCAGCGCGCGCTTGAAGTCCGCGTCGAGTTTCCGCAGCTTTTCGATATAAGCTTCCGCACGCGCCTCATAGTCGGCCTTATGCGCCGGATCGGCCTTGATCAGCCCGTCCCTGATATGCTCCACTTCCCGCTGGGCGAGCGCCGGACTCAGCCACACGTGGGGATCCGCGCCTTCATGCTCGCCGCCGCCTTCGTGACCGTCCGCTTGCCCGCCCTCCGCTGGCGCAGCGTCCGATTCCAGCCCGGCCGCAGCCTCCACATTTACGCGCTTGCCTTTGTTCGCGCTGGAGAGCGCCTGCTCTACCCAGCCTTCGACGGTCCCGTTGTAGACGAATACGTCGGCATCGGACAGCGCCGCCATATCTTTGGGCGTGGGCTCCCAATCATGCGGCTCCACACCGTCCGGCACCATCGTGACGACATCGGCTCGGTCTCCGGCCACTTGCCGGGCGAATTCGTACATCGGATAAAAGCTCGCGAGCACCTTAAGCTTCGATTCTCCGCCGGCGCCCGCAGCGTTGTCCGAAGCGTTGTTCGAGCCGCAGCCGTAGAGCAGCAGGCTTGCCGCGAGCACCGCCGCCGCTCCGTAGGCCGCACGAAATCTCATCCTCGCGTTTCCCCTTTCTCGGCGACCCGTACCGCGCTGGAAAACCGTGCGGCTTCCGCCTCGCCTCCTGCGTCTGCGCCGGAATGACCGCGCCTGCTCCTGCGCTTGGCCGCCTGGAGAGCGGCTTTCTTCGCGCCGATGCCGATGAGCAGGATGACCAGCAGGATGAGCGCGATCGTAGCGCCCGGCGGCGTGCTGAATTCGTACGAAGCGGCCAGCCCCGACCATACGCCCCCAAGGCCGAACGTCATCGACAGCGCGATCGACGCCGCGAAGCTCGAGGCGAGCCGGATAGCCAGCGCAGCAGGCAGCACGACGAGCGACGAGACGAGCAGCACGCCGACGATCGGCATCGCCGCGGCGACGATCATGCCGGTCACGACGCTGAACGCCAGCGACAGCCAATGGACAGGCAAGCCGGACGTCTTGGCGGTATCCTCGTCGAACGTCATCTGATACAGCGGCCGCCGCATCAGGACGAAGAAGAGCGCCGCGAGCACCGATACCGCGAGCATCAGCATCAGCTCCGTACGGTTGACTGCGACGACCGAACCGAACAAATAAGACGAAAAGCTCTTGTTCACGCTCTGGTTCAAACTCATGATGATGACGGCGCTAGACAGGCCGCCTACCATTATGATTGCGACGGAAATCTCGCTGTATGTCTTGTAGGACCGGCGGACGTATTCGACCGCGACCGCGCCCGCGATGGCGACGGCAAAGCCGGTCAGCGTCGGATTCCAGTGGAGATACGCGCCCGCCGCGATGCCGGCGAGGGAGACGTGCGAGAGCATGTCGGCCATCAGCGCCTGGCGGCGAAGCATGAGATAGACGCCAAGGGCCGACGCGACGAGCGCGATCAGTGCGCCGGCGAGAAATGCCCTCTGCATGAAGTCGTAGTGCAGCATCTCCACTTTCCGTCCTCCTTTCGTTCAAGTTCGATGATGCGGTCCAAATACGGAGACACTTCGCTGAGACCGTGCGTGACCATGACGACCGTGCGTCCGTACTGCTCCGTCTGCGCCTTCATTAACTCGTAAAAGCCGAACCGGCTGTCTTGATCCATGCCCGTCGTCGGCTCGTCGAGCACGAGCAGATCCGGCTCCATCGCCAGCGCCCGCGCGATACAGATGCGCTGCTTCTGGCCGCCTGACAGCTCGCCGATCTTGCGGTGCCGCAGATGCCACATGCCCACCTGCTTGAGCGCCTGCTCCGTCATCGCGTGATCGTGCGCGTTCAGCCGCCTGAGCCACGAGCCTTTGGAATACCTGCCCGAGCGCACGAATTCGAGGATACTGCTGGGGAAACCGGTGTTGAACGCCGCAATTTGCTGCGGCACGTATCCGATCGTCAGTTTGCGGCCGCTCGTGCCCCTCGGCGCAAGCGACACCTTGCCCTTCCAAGGCTTGAGCAGGCCAAGCATAAGACGGAGCAGCGTCGTCTTGGATGCGCCGTTCGGCCCCGTCACGGCGACGAACTCTCCCGATCGGATCTCCAGACTGACATCCTCCAGGCTCGGCACATCGTCAAAACCGAACACGACATCATCCATAGCCACGAGCTCCATTTTCCATTCCCCTCGCTTCATTCTTTATCGTAAAACTTACACTTACCTCGCAGAAGAAAAGGCCGCTTCAGCAGCCGCATGATAATCGCAACAACGAAACTAGTCGTTAACCGTAACAATTACACTTGAACAATATAGCAGTACGCCGCAAACGCGTCTACAAGCATCTCCCGACGATTGGTCAGCGGGCGACCGCCTTGGCGCCTTCCTGCTGGCACTGCTCGCACACGCCGTAGATCTCGAAGCGGTGGCTCAGCACCCGGTAGCTGCCCGGCAGCTCCAAATCGTCCTTCATCGGGCAATAGTCGAACGACAGCGTCTTCTCGCAGTTGGTGCAGATCAAATGGTGATGATGGTGCTTGGCGCAGTTGGCTCTGAACTTGAGCCCGCCGTCCATAAAATAAAATTGCTCCAGCACGCCCATGTCGCTCAGCATCCGGAGATTGCGGTAAACGGTATTGAAGCTGACGCTCGGATATTTGACGGCCAGCTGATCGTATACGTCTTTGGGCGAGAGATAACCCTCGGTATCGGCGAAAATGCGCGCAAGCGTCCGGCGCTGGTCGGTAATGCGCCATCCGGCTCTGCTCATCATCGAGACCATCTCCTGGACGGAGGCGGCATCTGTGGCCAATTCTGCGTCATGGCTGCATGCTTCGTCGTGTTCGTGCACGCTCATCGATCTCAACCTCCTATCCTTTATGTAAAACGCAAGGACGGATTCATTAGCGCATAATCGGAAAGCGCGACGTAAGCCGGGTTCTGTACTTCCGGTGGTGCAGCGGACCTGGAGGCCCTCCCACGGATGGAAGCGACAATCATCTATCTAGGCCGTACGTTGCCGCACGGCTCAAGCGACCAACCCGAACGCGCCCCGGGCAAGGGCCGCGGCGCTGGGCCGCTGCGTTCCTCTTCGGTCTTGCTCCGGATGGGGTTTACCAGGAACAAAGTCGCCAGTGCTCCTCGTGGTCTCTTACACCACGGTTCCACCCTTGCCTGATCCGCGACAAGTCGCGGCCATCGGCGGTCCATTTCTGTGGCACTATCCTTCGGCTCGCGCCGACTGGACGTTATCCAGCATCCTGCCCTACGGAGCCCGGACTTTCCTCTCGCGGCGCGAAGCCGCCAGCGATTGTCTGTCGAACTTTCCGATATGCACCGATAAGTATAACCAATATCGCGCCTATACACAATGGCAGCGGCACCCACCCGGCCGCAGGCGCTGACGAGACGGCGGCGATTGTGGCCGTTTCAGCCGCGTCAGCCGTTTCGTTTGCGGCGAATCTAAGCTGAGCGAATACGAAGCCAGACGGACCGCTTTTCATAGGCACCGCTCTTTCATACGAACCGCTCATTCATTCAAGCCGCATCTTCATCTGAAGCCGCAAGCTACTTCAGCCTGAACGGCTCCGTCTCGACTTCGGACGCGAACACTTCGGTGGCATAGCCCTTCTCGGCAAGCCGCTCGCGCAGCCATTGCGCCGTTTTCGGCCGCATGATTTTTTCCGCGTAATGACCGGGATCGACGATCGCAAGACCGCCCGCCAGCGCGTCCTGCGCCGAATGAAAGTCGATGTCGCCCGTGACGAGCACGTCGGCGCCCATGAACATCGCGCGCTTGATATAGCTGCGGCCCGAGCCGCCAAGCACGGCGACCTTGCGCACCTGCCGGGCGCCATCGCCGACGACGCGGACGAACGGCATGCCGAGCCGAGCCTTGACGTGATCGGCAAAAGCGTCGAGCGCCATCGCTTCCGGCAGCTTGCCGACGCGGCCGAGCCCGAACGAGCGCCCTTTGAGGTCGATGCCGTACAAGTCGTAGGCGACCTCTTCGTACGGATGCGCCTTGAGCATCGCCTGGACGACCGCCTTGCGCGCGCTGTCCGGCAGCACGATCTCGACGCGGACCTCCTCCGCCGTCGTCAGCTTCCCTTGCGAGCCGATGTACGGCTCGCTACCCTCGCGGGGCATGAACGTGCCAATGCCCTCTACGTTGAAGCTGCAATGGCTGTAATTGCCGATCCAGCCGCCGCCGGCCCTGAACATCGCGTCGCGCACGGCTTCCTGGTGCGTGCGGGGGACGAATACGGCCAGCTTGTACAGCTTGTCGGTATGGACCTCCTCCAGCACGTCCCGCCCTTCCAGCCCGAGCGCCTCGGCCAGCCAATCGTTCAGACCGCCCTCCGCCGTATCGAGGTTCGTATGCGACACGTAGACGGCGATATCGCGACGGATGAGCGCTGCCGCCAGCTCGCCCTCGGGCGTGTCCGTCCGCAGATGCGCCAGCGGCTTGTAAATGACAGGATGATGCGCGACGATTAGCTCCGCACCAAGCTCAGCAGCTTCTTTTACTACATCCAAGTTCACGTCCAGCGTCACCAGTACGCGGCTCACTTCTTTGCGCAGCGAACCGACCTGCAGGCCGATCTTGTCCCCTTCGACCGCGAAGTGCTTCGGCGCGAGCCGCTCCATTAATTGGACGATCGTCTCTCCCCTTGCAAGCATGACAATACCTCCCCGATCTCGGCAGTCGTGCGCGTCCAGGCCTCCAGCTTGGCCCGGGTATCCGCAGCCTCCGATTGCTTCATTCCTTGCGCGATGCGTTCACGCTTCGATAATTCGCCATGCCACTTGGCCATGAACGCTTCGTCCGGCGCGCGGAGCAGCAGCGGGCCCATCTCGTACAACAGGCCGGCCGGCACCGCCTTGCAATTCGCGCCTAGCAGGTGCGGATCGTACAGCGCCTTGTGCGCGGCCTCGGACGCCGCTGCATGGGCAGCACGCTCCGCCCGAAGGAGCGTATAGATCTCGCCGTCTTCTTCGACGAGGCGCTCGAGCTCGAGCACGTAGCGATTCGCTTCGAGCCAGCGCCGCACTTGGTCCTCGGCTACATGCGGCGACAGAATAAGCGTGGTGACGCCGGACAACGCCTCGCCCGCTTCTTCGAGCAGCCGCACCATCAGGCTGCCGCCCATGCCGGCGATGCAGACGGTGTCCACTTCGCCTGGCTTAAGCACGGACAGGCCGTCGCCGTGGCGGACCGACACGATGTTCCCGACACCGGCGGCCCGCACCTGTCGCCTCGCCGCCTCGGCCGGGCCCGCGTTGACATCGCCTGCGACGGCATAGGCGATCGTGCCGGCCAGCGCCAGATGCACGGGCAGCAGCGCATGGTCGGTGCCGATGTCGGCAAACCTCGCCCCCTGTCTCACCAGGCCTGCGAGCGCGGCCAGGCGCTTGGACAGCTTAGGCGCTTCGATGCCGCCGCTCATATCGCTTTTATTTTGAAATTCGCTCATCGTTTATGCAACCCATTCCATCCATTGTCTGCGCAGCCGGAACATGAGCGTGCCGACCAGCGCGATTTTAACAAGCAGCTCCACCTGGATCCAATCCCGATTCACGCCGAACAGCGCGGCGTACACCTCGGGCATGAACCACAAGATCAAAGCGGTGGCGAACAGTACGGCGCCTGTCGCCTTGAATTTCACGTGCACGAACCAGCTCAGCCAAGCGAACAGCAGCGCCGCCGGCACCCAGAACACCTGCACCTCGAGCCAGCTCGGATGCGGCACCTGACGCGACAGC
>Ga0209566_100419_pt1 | contig 32908 bp, 26 predicted proteins | sample Araplavi_mTSA_r2_2_FD_184287 | JGI IMG/M metagenome (GOLD analysis project Ga0209566, IMG submission 184287) | Arabidopsis root microbial communities from North Carolina, USA - plate scrape CL_Cvi_mTSA_r2 (SPAdes) (version 2) | ecosystem: Host-associated > Plants > Roots > Endosphere | place...
GCGAGAGGAGCAAGCTTACCGTCGCAGCCCCCGGCCTCTCCATTGCGACATAAAAGCCAAGCACACATCTCGTAGCAACGTCGAGAGCCACAGACAGCCACGGTCGACCGATAATCTGTCCGTCCAGTTCGCTAACGAGCAGGATGTCCGCTTGCGTGTGATCAACCTGCACGATATCTAACGGAAGTCGGACCTGGAATGTGGCAGGGGCAACTGCAGCGTTCGGGAGCGCAGCTCGTGCCAAAGCATCCTGCTCGCGATAGGAGAGCCACCGTCGAGCAATTGTTGACCTGCTTGGAGGCGATAGACCTGCAACGCTGCAGCGACGTTTCACCTCAAGTACAAGATCAGTTGCAGGATGCGCAAGGTGTCGCTGATCAGGGAGCCATTCGTGCACGGCCTCGTCGATGACGCATTCGACGGCGGCGTCCAGTCTGCCCCCGGTCGCCCTACCCGGCTGCCTTGGCTCTAATGTGCTGGCGACCGGATCTGCGAGGAAACGTCGACGCAGGCGATATACGGTGGTGCAGTGAACGCCTAATAGCTGTGCTGCTCGTTCAGCCTGCTGTCGGGAAAGCACGCCGTTGCCAAGCGGTCGAAGCACGGACGCAATCTTCGCTGCTCGAGCGGCCCGCTCTTCGATCGAAGCCATATGGATCCCTATCAATCCACGCGACACGTGCGCTAGCAGTATTAAAGAACACGTGCAACGTGCTAGCAACGTTAGTGAACATTGGCCAAGTTTCTGTTGCAGAAACGCAACGGCTAAGCAGCCGCCAGAAAACTTCAAAAAGTCCCTGTTCGCCGAGGCTTCTTTGAGAATTTCCGCTAGCAACGTTTCTGAACACGGCTAGCGCTAATAATGAACGCCTACACCAGGTCATCGCTCTACATCGGAAGACCGGCTATTTGTATAACGCCGGTGCAGCCCACCATCGACTTCCATCGTCCCGGTGTAGCTCTCGTCCTTTGCTGACGACGCCACCGCAAACGCACCCATCAGCAGTATCGGCGGACACTCCCAGCAGAAACTTCGAACGGCAACAATCGGCCTGGCCTTGTGGTCGCTGGGGAACGGCCGCGCCGTGTCACGCATGCTGCTGCGGCAGCCGATGATAAGCGCGCCCGTGATAGACGAGGCCCGTACACGCGGAGCCGAGATGTAGCGCCTGCACGGCGCAGAAAAAGACCGTATGTGTGCCGATGTCGATGCTCCGGTCCACCGTGCAGTCGAGACTCGCGGCCGCTGTGGCCAGCACCGGCGCACCCGTGACGAGACGGATCCACTCGCCGTACGTGAAGCGCTCGGTCATCTGGACATCGCCCTTGCCCGCAAAGATCGGTGCAAGCATCTCGTGCTCATGGGAAAGAACGTTGACGCAGATGATGCCCGCCTTGCTGAAGTGTCCATATTGACGGCTGGACCGGCCTATGCAAACGAGCACCGTAGCAGGATCGTCGGTGACGGAGCACACCGCGGACACCGTCATGCCGACATCGCCGGAAGGTGTCGTGGTGGTGATGATATTCACCGCTGCGCCGATACGGGACATGGCTTCGCGGAAGGTCGTGCGGTCGGGGGAAAGTGCTATCACGGCGGTACCTCTCTCGGTGGACGGAACGGCGGTGCGGCTTCGTGGCGGCGCGCCACGGGTCCTTGCATGAAGCATGCGTGGCGAAGTACCCGTGGCGTTGCACCGTTCATCACCCACGCCGCACCGTCGACGGGTTCTCGTGGCCAATTGCGCTGCCGGCGATTCCTATTGCCGGTGAACGGACGCTGCTGTCCCTGAACCGACGAGCTGCTCCTTGATCAACTGCTCTTCGGCATCGTCGTAAAGGCCGGCAATAATGTGCGCGTAGCGTGCCATCAATGCCTTGCGGCGTTTCTTGCGCGTGGCGGTCATCACGCCGTTTTCCGGTGTGAGTTCCTCGGGGAATATCCTGAACGCCTTGATCTGCTCCGCGCGCGCCAACCTCGCATTTGCCTTTTCCACTTCTTCACGGATCAGGTCGATAACGGGCTGCGAACTGGCCAGATCGGCGTACTGCGTGACCGACGGGTCGTGCGTCCTGGTCCAGTCCATGGCGAGCGTGCCGTCGACTTCGATCAACGCCGTCAGATACTTGCGCCCTTCGCCGATCACGAGTGCCTCGGTAATGTACGGACTCTGGCGCAGTTCGTTTTCGACCTGCACCGGGCTGATCGATTTGCCGGCGGCCGTATTGATGAGCTCCTTCTTTCGATCGATCAGCTTGTACGACCCGTCCGCGCCGACGTCGACGATATCGCCGGTGTACAGCCAGCCGTCCCGCAGCGCGGCCTTCGTTTCGGCTTCCTTGTTCCAGTAGCCGATGAACAGCCCCGGCCCCCGAACGATCATTTCGCCGTCCGGCAACACGCGGGTTTCCCAGGCGGGGTCGTCGAGCGGGACGCCGGAGTTGCCGGGCCTCGACCAGTCGGTCACCTGCGCGAGGTTGCCGCCGACCATCTCCGTTTGCCCGTAATTCTCTTTCAGGTTGACGCCCCACAACTGAAACAGCGTGACGACCTCAGGCGGCACCGGAGCGGAGGCCGTGTACGGATAGCGCAAATCGTCGAAGCCGATTCTGGCCAGCAACGGCTTGAACACGCGCTCACGGCAGATGGCGTAGAGCTGTTCCTTGAACGGGTCGCCCGTGCCTGCATCCTGGCGATCGGCCAGCACTTCCCGCGCGATGCCGAGCGCGAGCGTGTAGTTTCTCCGCTCGGCTTCGCTGCTGCCGTTCACGTGGTTGATGATCTGGGTCGCGAACTTCTGATAGAAGCGCGGCGGCGCCATATAGGACGTCGGTCTGACTTCCTGAATGCACTTCGCGAAATCGGCCGACACGTCGACGAAGTAAGGTACCGTCTTCGCGATCAACGGCAGCGTCGTCGCCTGAATGCGCGCGACCGTGTGCGAAAGCGGCAGATGGATCACCATGCGCTGCGGTTCGGACAATATCGCCGGACAGAAGGTCGGCCACGTGAATGCGCCCGCGAGCATCGACACGTGCGTCAGCATCGCGCCTTTCGGCGCCCCCGTGGTTCCCGAGGTGTAACCCAGGCTCACCAGGTCCGTCGGCCGCGCAAGCTCGGACTGCTCACGCAGATAAGCGACTTCGTCGCCGTCAAAATGCGACGCGAACTCGGCGAGTGAAACGACATTCATGCCGGTTTCGTCAGGCGAGCGCTTCCAGTCCGGATCGAGCACCACGATCTTGAGGAGCCGGCTGGACGTATCGGCCGCTTTCATGACCCGAAGCTGTTCGGCACTTCCGGCAAAAGCGAGTGTCGCCCCTGAATCCTCCAGGTAGTAGCGCACCTCTTCGACCGACGCGGTGAAATAGACGCCTACCGTCACCGCGCCCGAGCAGATCGTCGCCATGTCGGCAATCAGCCACTCCTGCGATACGTCGCCCATGATGGCAATCCGATCGCCTCGTGCGACACCGGCCGCGCCGAGGGCTGCGGATACGGAACAGACTGCGTTCGCATAGCCCTTCCAGGTGGTGGGCACCCACGCTCCGGCACGCCTCTGAAAGAACGCGTTTGCGTCGGCGTCGTTCTTCACGCGCTCGATCAGCAAGGCCGGAATGGTGGTGGTCGCGAATTGATTGCCGGAAGTCCACGGTGCCGCGCTCATTTCCAGTTGTCTCCAAAGCGCTTGCGCCTTTCGGTAAACGAAGCCACCGCTTCGCGGCGCTCGGGGGAATTGAACGTGATCGTCTCCAGAGCGATCGACGTGTCGAGAAGCAGATGGGCATTCTGCTTGACGAGCTTGTTGACGCAGTACTTCGTCCAGACGATCGCGTCGCGCGGGCCGCTCGCGAGCAGTTCCGCGTAATCGATCGCCGCCTCCAGCAGCTTGTCGTTTTCGACGATCTTGTTGATCATCCCCATCGTCAGCGCTTCCTCCGCGCTGACGAAGTCGCCCGTCATCAGATAGTGCCGCGCGCGGACCGGCCCGAGCAGAAGCGGCCAGATCACCGCACCGCCGTCGCCCGCGACGACACCGGCATTGACATGCGTATCGGCGAACCGTGCGGTCGGGCTCGCATAAATCATGTCGCAGAACAGCGCGAGCGTCGCGCCCAGGCCCACGGCCACGCCATTGACCGCCGCCACGATCGGCACCTCGACCTCCAGCATGTTTCTTATGAGGTGACGGCCACCACGCGTCGCCGACGGGATATTGCCGTTGTCGATCGACTTCTGGTCGCCGCCCGAGCAGAACCCGCGACCGGCGCCGGTCAACACGATCGCCTTGACCGCTTTGTCGTGATCCAGCTCGACGAATACCCGTTCGAGTTCGTCGTGCATGTCCCAATTGATGGCGTTCAGGATTTCCGGGCGATTCATCGTAACGATCGCGACACCGGAGGACCGTTGTTCGACATTCAGATACTGATAGCGCGAAGACGTATTCATAGGTTCATCCTTGACTTTGCTTCGGGTTGGCGGCCTGCGGACGCATGGCGCGAATCTTCTCGAGCAACTCGTCGGTCGGGCGGACGATATTGTTGCGATCGTTGAAATGCGGAATCACGTAACGGCCCACCATGTCGATCGTCGACATGATCTGCTCGTGCGGCACCGAGTCGATATGCAGCAGCACCTCGTCGATTCCGAGCTTCTCGTATTGCTCTAACTGACGGATGACGGTATCGGGGCTTCCGCACACCGTGGTGGCGGATTCGTTCAGCAGGTAGCCCCAATCTTCGGCGGCGCGCTGCATCGCGGGCACGCTTTCGGCCATGTATGCGTAGTTGTCCGCGAGTTTGGCGAGCCGCGGATACGCATCGGTCGAGATGCGCGCATAGTTCATGATCGCGCCGGCGTAAATGTCCTTCGCTTCCTGGTCGGTCTTGCCGATACCGATGAAGATCGGCATGCCGGCGCGCGGCTTGTGCAACGGCCCGGTCTCATCGCGCTTCCAGCTGTTCCAGTAGGTGTCCAGCAGCCCCTTCTGTTTCTCCCATCCCTGATAAATCGCATGGCTCATCACCGCGAGACCTTCCGAGCCGGCCCAGGCATGGCTGTTCGCACTGGTGGCTGCAACGCCGAGGACGGGATACGGTTTTTGCAACGGCTTCGGCACGAGCGACCGGGGCGGCACCTGGTAATACTTTCCCTCGAAGGTGAACACGTCCTCACGCATCGCTTTGCGCAACAGCGCCATGCCCTCTTCCATTTGCGGCAGGGTTTCCTCCGGCGATACGTTGAACGCGCGCATTGCGATCGTCGTGTTCGCGCGCCCGCAATACATCTCCATCCGGCCTTCGGAGAGGATGTCGGTGGCCGCCAGCCGTTCCGCGGTACGCAGCGCGTGATTGATGGCCTTCGGCATCAGCGCCACGGCAGGACGCAGCTTGATTCGCGAAGTGACGGCCGCGAGATAACCGAACACCACTTCAGGCGCCGAACTCGACACGCCGCCAAGCGCAAAGTGCTGCTCCGACAACGCAACAAAGTCGAAACCCATTTGCTCGGCGAAGCGCGCTTCGCGAACCAGCTCGCGAAGCCTGTTCGAGTAGCTATGCCCGACCTGCGTCTCCTGCTCGGACCAAAAACCGAATTTCAATGGCATTTTCTTTTCCTTGACAGTCGTAATTCGAAATTTCACGGCGCGCGCGAACTGCTGCCGAGGTTCGGGCAGTGTCACGCCGCCAACCAATTAACATCGTCGTTTAACTTGATTTAGAAACAGCCCATCCAGATTGGATAGCGATACTCATCCATCCGGATGCCTTTTGTGTCTTGATGTCTCTTTTGTTTTCGTGAATAAATATTGCCGCACATCCCGCAGCATCTTTTATTCTTTTCATGCCGCAACCTTGCCGATACCGGCAGATCATGCTGCCGGCTCTCCGTCTTTTTCTACGTCGACGATTCGGCCGCAAATGCCGACGCGAGAAGCCTCGCGGTCGCACGCAAACAGGCCTCGCCGATCTCGCGTGACGATCCTCGCGCATCGCCCAGCACGCCGTTTCGGGAGATCGACGCCACGCCTTCCTTCCACATCCGGTTCAATTGCTCGGTCGTCATGGCGCCCACGTGGCCGGCCGTGAGTCGAGCGAGTCGCACACTGTCCGGATCAAGGTGGATCATCAGGGAGGTTTCGGCGATGTCTGCGTGTCCGCCCACGGATGCCGGATCGCCGCCGGCTTCCTCGACGGCCAGTCGCCATTCGCTCAGCCACGCCTGATGATCCGTATAGGCAAGCACCTGGACGTCTGACCCGACGGCCTGTCGCAATTCCGGCAACATCGCATGAAGGGCATTGAAGTTACCGACATGCGCCGAGAACAGATAGATGCACTTGAATCCATGTGCCGCGAGGCTCACGCAGTAATCGTGGCAGAGCGCGGCATACGTGTGCTCCTGCAACGAGATCGTGCCCGGGAAGGCCATGTGGTGCTTCGAGCATCCCACTCGTATCGTCGGCGCGATCAGGGTTCGCCCCAGCAACGTGGCGATTTCCACGGCCAGCGCGTCAGCATGATCGGCATCCATGCTCAGCGGCAGATGGGGGCCGTGCTGCTCGATTGCGCCGCAAGGAATGATGACGCGATCGAACTGCGTGGCCAATGCGGCCGCCACGCCCTCATACGTCATGCGCGCAAGATGCAGCGTTTCCGGCAGTTTGAGATTGCTCACGATCAGGCCTTCTTATTGCGGTTCAGAAATCTGGATCTTGCGTCCGCGGTCCGCGCGTTGCCGAGATATCCACGCAGGTCATCGAGCGTCATCTGCAGCAGAGCTTCGTCGTTCATCCGTGGACTCTCGCGCAGCGTTCGCTTGATGGCGGCGAACAGCTGGCGATCTTTGGCGCAAAGCGCGCGGCATTTGGCCAGCGCGTCTCTCAGCGTTTCATCGTGCGCGGAGATCGCGTCCACCGCGCCTATCGCCAACGCTTCTCCGGCCGTGACCAGTTCACCGGAGAAAAGCAGCGAACGCGCGGCACGCCGACCCAGCAGGGCCGCTGCGTGGCGCATGCCTTTTGCCGCGGGCAACAGGCCGTGATTGATCTCGGGAAATCCTAGCCGGGATTCAGCGGACGCGACGACGTAGTCCGCATGCAGCGCCATTTCGAATCCGGCACCCACTGCATAGCCGTTGACCGCGCACACGAGCGGGCTCGGATACTGCTCGAGTTGCGCCAGGAACGCGTGGAACGCTTCCATGCGCGACAGGGCGAGCTCATGGTCCGCCACTTCATTGATATCGCCGCCGGCACAAAAGAACTTCTCTCCCGCCCCGGTGAGCACGATGCCGGGTGGCACGTCGTGTCGAGCGAAGTCGCGGAAGACGGACATCAATGCGGTGATGAGCGGTTCGTTCAGTGCGTTCGCCGGCGGTCGGTCGATCGTCAGTTGCACGACGTCCGCGTCGATCCGTGTGCAAATCAATTCGTCGGTTTTCATACCTGATGTCTCGTGAATTTTCATCGAGTCAGTGTAGGTCCGACGGGGCCAAATTTAATTTTGATTTGCCGGCGCCATCGTTGATTCGGCGGATTAAAATCGCGTCAGTCGGATGGCCCACCGTATGTTGCACCGAGGGCGGCGATACATGAATTCACCGAGGCCAGGCAGGCGCAGAAAGCGAGTGGACCGTGGAACCCAACAATCCTGAAATCGGCATGTCCGCTTCGCGAGCCATGACAGACCCGGTGAAGATCAACTATCAGCCGTTCGATCCGGACTCCGTCGATTTGCCGGTCATTTCCGTTCTCCTGGAGACGAGCGGAAAAGAGGATGAGCTGCCGATGCACGTTCATCGCAAGGGGCAATTGGTCGTCGCATTGAGCGGGTCGGTCATGTGCCGATCGCCGAGCGGATGGTGGATCGTCCCGCCCAACGGCGCGGTGTGGATTCCGGGCGGCATTCCGCACAGCAATCATGCTTCCGATTTCGCCAAGCTGTACGTCATCTTCATTCCGCCCGACGAGGCCGGCCTGCCCACCGACTGCCGCAGCTTTACGATCACGCCGCTCATCCGCGAGTTGATCCGTTCACTGGCCAGGTTTCCGCCCGACTATCCGAAGGACGGCCCGGTGGGCCGGCTCGCCAGAGTGCTGCTGGATCAGCTCGCGCTGCTGGCGCCCGACGACGTCTTTCTCCCGATCTCCGACAATCCCCGGCTTCAACAGATCGCTTCTGCGTTGCTCGACAACCCCGCCGACCGCAGCACGATCGCGGAATGGGGGCGCCGATATGCGATGAGCGAACGTACGCTCGCGCGGCTGGTACGCAGCGAAACCGGCATGACCTTCGGGCGCTGGCGCGAGCGTCTGCATATCATCATTGCGCTTCAGCGATTGTCGGCAGGCGCGTCGGTTCACGCAGTGGCGCTCGAGCTCGGCTATGAAGGTCCGAACTCGTTCATCACCATGTTCAAGAAGACCATGGGACAAAGTCCCGGCAAGTTTCGCGTGGACCAGAAGGAGGCGTCCTCGCGCTGATCGAAACGCGGCGGCTGGCGCTACGCCGCCGCCCCTTTCACAGCTGGCGCGCCCGCTCCCTCAAGTGGAACTTCTGGATCTTGCCGGTCGCTGTCTTCGGCAGCGGCGAGAACACGATGGTCTTGGGCACCTTGAAATGTGCCAGCCGCTCGCGGCAAAACGCGATGATGTCCGCTTCGGTCACCGCCGAATCGTCTTTGAGCGCGATGAAAGCACAAGGTGTCTCGCCCCACTTGTCGTCGGGACGCGCGACGATTGCCGCCTCCAGAACGGCGGGATGGGAATACAGTATGTCCTCGATCTCGATCGACGAAATGTTTTCGCCTCCCGAGATGATGATGTCCTTCGAGCGATCCTTGATTTCCAGGTAGCCATCGGGATGCCATACCGCGAGATCGCCCGTGTGAAACCACCCGCCGGAAAATGCCTCCACGGTGGCGTCCGGATTCTTCAGGTAGCCCTTCATCACGTTGTTGCCGCGCAGAAATACCTCGCCGAGCGTTTGCCCGTCTTTTGGAACAGGCTCCAGCGTATCGGGGCTGGCTACCATCACTGCCTCGAGAGCGGGGCCACGCACTCCCTGGCGGGCCTTGAGCCGCGCTTTCGCATCGAGATCGAGTGCATTCCACGAGTCGCGCCACACGCATTGCACGACCGGCCCATAGGACTCGGTCAACCCGTAGGCGTGCGTCACGTCCCAGCCCATGCGCTCCATGCCGGCGATCATCGAAGCGGGCGGCGGCGCACCGCCGGTCATGACCTTGACTCCATGACGGATGCCGGCTTTCAGCTCCGGCGCGGCGTTATTGATCATGTTCAACACTACGGACGCCGCACAAAAATGCGTGACCGCCTCGGTGCGGATGGCGGCGAGAATCCGCTCGGCCCGCGTATGGCGCAGAAAAACACTGGTGCCGGCCACCAACGCCATGGTCCACGGAAAGCACCAGCCATTGCAGTGAAACATCGGCAAGGTCCATAGATAGGTCGTGTCCTCGTCCAGATGCCACGATAGTGCGTTCGATACTGCGTTCAGATATGCGCCGCGATGGTGATACACGACGCCCTTGGGATTGCCCGTCGTGCCCGATGTGTAGTTCAGCGATATGGCTTGCCATTCGTCTTCCGGCATCGCGACAGAAAATTCTGTGTGCGCGGCCTCCTGCAGCAACGCCTCGTAGTCTTTTTCGCCGAGCAGATCGCCTTCTCCGAACTGTGGGTCGTCGATGTCGATGACCTGAATGGCGCGGCCGAGCCGTGCCAGGGCCCTCTTCACCGTCGAGGAGAATTCGCGGTCGGTGATCAGCAGCTTCGCGTCGCCGTGGCCGAGAATGAACGCGATCGTGTCGGCATCGAGCCGTGTGTTGATGGTGTTCAGGACAGCGCCGCAAAGCGGTACACCGAAATGTGCCTCGAACAGTTCGGGCGTATTGGCCGCGATCATCGCCACCGTATCGCCGTTGCCGATGCCGCGCCCGCGCAGCGCGCCGGCGAGCATCCGGCACCGCCGGTAGGTTTCGGCCCAGTCGCGGCGTATCGTGCCGTGCACGATGGCCGTGCGCTCCGGCCAGACGGACGCGGCGCGTTCGAGAAACGTCAGCGGCGACAAGGCAATGAAGTTCGCCGGGTCGCGCTCGAGTCCGATCGTATAGGGATTTTCCGCCGTCGTTTTCATGCGGGCCGCCCCGCGGCCACGGCGCTCGCGCGCGCGCCGACGATGTCGGGGTTTTCTGCGTGTCTCATCTCTCCTCCAGTTGCTTTTATGGTCACGAAACGCCCTGCGATGAGCGTCACGACTTCATCCGGAACAACGCTCCCGCGATCGGAACGGGACGACCCGATTTCTGCATCGGCACGGCGGCGCGACCGGATGGCGTCAAACTTCCTGATCGTCGTGAATTCGCTCTATTTTTCTCTGCTCGACCATGTTCAAACCGTAGCCCTCCAGGCCCACGATCGTTCTTTCATGATTGGAGAGCAGGATCATGTTCTTCACGCCGAGTTCGGTGAGAATTTGCGCGCCTATTCCGTAATCGCGCAGTTCCGGCTCGGCAGGCTTGGGATGCATCATGGCACGCACACGCTCGGACACGGCCGTCGGGCGGGATTCGCGGATCACCACGATGACGCCGCGATTCTCGTTCTCCAGCAAACGCGCCGCGCCGCGCAGGGACGCGAGGTGGTGACCGCCGATGACGTCGTTCATGGTATCCATCGCATGCATGCGCACGAGAACGGGGTCGGCGCCCCGTAGATCGCCCATGACGAAGGCGATATGCTCGACCTGATCGATCCGGTTCCGGTAGACCACGATCCGCCAATGCCGTCCATTCGGCTCGGTGAAGCTCCCGTGTTCAACGGCCTCGACGAGCCGTTCCGTTCGTCGGCGATACGCGATGAGATCGGCGATCGTGCCCAGCTTCAGCTGATGCCGCCGTGAAAAGGCGATGAGGTCCGGCAGCCTCGCCATGGTGCCGTCGTCGTTCATGATTTCGCAGATCGCACCGGCCGGTGCGAGCCCGGCCAGCCGGGCGATATCTACCGCCGCCTCGGTGTGGCCCGCGCGCACGAGCGTGCCGCCGTCGCGCGCCATGAGCGGAAAGACGTGTCCGGGAGAAACGAGCTCGTCTCGCCCCGTTTCCGGATTGATCGCCAGCGAAATCGTGCGGGAGCGGTCGGCCGCCGAGATGCCGGTGCTCACACCGTCACGCGCCTCGATCGACACCGTGAAGGCCGTCTCGTGCCGCGAACCGTTGATTCGGCTCATCAAATGCAAACCCAGCGATTCGCAGCGCGAGCGAGTCATCGCGAGACAGATCAAGCCGCGCGCATGCGTCGCCATGAAGTTGACGGCATCGGGCGTGGCGAATTGCGCGGGAATGACGAGGTCGCCTTCGTTCTCACGGTCCTCGTCGTCGACCAGAATGAACATCCGCCCGGCGCGCGCTTCTTCGATAATCTCCAACGCCGTTGCGATGTCGGCGCGCGAATCTGCCGGCCGGCCGGCGGACATTGCGTTACTCATGAGAGTACCTTACGCGATGTGATCACGACGCCTGCGCCAGTCCATGAATCTGGATAGGCCGCGTCTTGTCGATGGGAAGCGTCGTCTTGTTGGCAAGCCGTTTCAGGACGACGTTCGAGCGAACGCTGGCCACACCGGGAAGCGACGTCAGCTTGTGCGTGATGATGTGTTCGAGTTCGACGAGATCTCTCGCCACCACCCGCAGCAGATAGTCGGTTTGCCCGGTCATCATGAAGCAGTCCATGACTTCGGTGATGCCTCTGACCGTGTCGGCAAAACTCTCCCGCGCCTGCATGCCCTGCCGCTCCAGACTGATCTCGACGATGGCCATGACGCCCAGGCCGAGCAGGGACGCATTGAGCACGGCGACGCGTCTGCTGATTACACCGAGACGCTCCAGATTTCTGACCCTGACGAGACAGGGAGAGGGCGACAGGTTGACTCGAGCCGCCAGTTCGAGATTCGTCAAACTTGAGTCCTCCTGAAGTTCACTCAGGATGCTAAGGTCTATCCTGTCCAGCGCAACGTTCATAGCCCGCGTCTCCTCTTTGCACAAGGCTCCGGTGCCCTGAAGTTCGAGCGCTCGCTTGCGCGGCAGAACATCGATTTCCGCTCCAGCAGGCATTCGAACAACATCACCTGATGAACAAGTTTATGCCTGGCAGCTCCGCGGAAAATTCTGATAAAAAGTCGAGTTATCACCAAAAACGGTCATTGTCGCCGCACGCTCGGGAAAACCCGCAACTCGTCATACTTGCGACACGCAAGCCGAGATGGCGATCAGGCCTTTCTGGGTGGCGGCAAGTCCGTGCAGACGCCTTCATACAATTCGGCGGCCATGCCGACCGATTCGCCGAGCGTCGGGTGCGGGTGAATCGTCTTGCCGATGTCTTCGGCGTCCGCGCCCATTTCGACTGCGAGACACACTTCGCTGATCAGGTCGCCCGCGTTCAGGCCCACGATGCCGCCGCCGATCACGCGATGAGTTTCCTCGTCGAAGATCAGCTTCGTGAAGCCTTCGTCGCGGCCGTTCGCGATCGCGCGGCCCGAAGCGGCCCACGGGAACACGGCCTTGCCGTACTTGATGCCTTCGGCCTTGCACTGGTCTTCCGTCTTGCCGGCCCAGGCCACTTCCGGATCCGTGTACGCCACCGACGGGATCTGCAGCGCATCGAAGTACGCCTTCTCGCCGTGCGCGGCTTCCGCCGCGACGTGTCCTTCATGCACGGCCTTGTGCGCGAGCATCGGCTGGCCAACGACATCGCCGATCGCGAAGATGTGCGGGACATTCGTGCGCATCTGCTTGTCGACGTCGATGAAGCCGCGGTCGGTGACCGCGACGCCGGCTTTGTCGGCGCCGATCTTCTTGCCGTTCGGGCTGCGGCCCACCGCGACGAGCACGAGGTCGTAGCGCTGCGCTTCCGCCGGCGCCTTCTCGCCCTCGAACTTCACGTAGATGCCGTCTTCCTTCGCTTCCGCGCCGACCGTCTTGGTCTTCAGCATCACGTTGCCGAAGCGCTTCGCGTTGTACTTTTCCCAGACCTTCACGAGATCGCGGTCCGCGCCCATCATCAGGCCGTCCATCATTTCGACGACGTCGATCTCGGCGCCGAGCGTCGAGTACACCGTCGCCATTTCGAGGCCGATGATGCCGCCGCCGATCACGAGCATGCGCTTCGGCAGCTGACGCAGCTCGAGCGCGCCGGTCGAATCGACGACGCGCGGGTCTTCCGGCATGAACGGCAGCTTCACGGCCTGCGAGCCCGCCGCGATGATCGCCTGCTTGAACCTGACGACCTTCTTGCCGTTTTCGCCCTGCACTTCCATGTGGAACGGATCGACGAATGCGCCGACGCCCGTGACCACTTCAACCTTGCGCGCCTTGGCCATGCCGGCGAGGCCCGTCGTCAGTTTCTTGACGACGCCGCCCTTGAAGTCGCGCAGCTTGTCGAGATCGACTTCCGGCTTGCCGAACGTGATGCCGTGCGACGCGAGCGCCGCGGCTTCCTCGACGACGAGCGCCGTATGCAGCAGCGCCTTCGACGGGATGCAGCCGACGTTCAGGCACACGCCGCCGAGCGTCGAGTAGCGTTCGACGAGCACGGTCTTCATGCCGAGGTCGGCTGCGCGGAACGCGGCCGAGTAGCCGCCGGGGCCGGCGCCGAGCACGAGCATGTCGCACTCGATGTCGACGGCGCCTGCGTAGCTGCCGGCTTGCGGCGCGGGTGCGGCCGGTGCCGGCGCAGCTGCCGCGGGCTTTGCTGCTTCGGGTGCTTTCGCGGGCGCGGCGGCGCCTGCCGCTGCTTCGACGATGGCGATGACGGTGCCTTGCGAGACTTTCTCGCCGGCCTTGACCTTGACTTCCTTGACGGTGCCGGCGACGTCGCTGGGCACTTCCATGGAGGCTTTGTCCGATTCGAGCGTGATGAGCGTTTGCTCTTTTTCGATCACGTCGCCCGGCTTCACGTTGACTTCGATGACATCGACGCCGCTGAAATCGCCGATATCCGGAACCTTGACTTCGATGAGACTCATTACTGTCCCCTTCTTGATTAGCTGCAGACAGAGAGGGAGAAACCCGCGGAAGAACCCACTACTGCGACTACGGCCTGACAAGAGAACGCGACGCTGGGCAGGACCACCTTTGCCGTCCGCCCAAGGACGCGCCTTTCTTTTGGTTACTTTTCTTTGGAAGACAAAGAAAAGTGACCGCCGCCCCGCGCAGGGGCGACGCTAATAGACCGTTAGCAAGACAGGTTCAACGCCGAAACGTGGATGACCGACATAAAACCCACGCCCCCGCGAGCAAGCTCCCCGCTCATCAAAGAATGATGCGACGGAAATCCGCGAGCAACGCGCCGAGATACGCATTGAACCGCGCAGCTTCCGCGCCATCGATCACGCGATGGTCATACGACAGCGACAGCGGCAGCGTCAGACGCGGCACGAACTGCTTGCCGTCCCACACCGGCTTCATCTGGCCGCGCGACAACCCGAGGATCGCGACTTCCGGCGCATTGATGATCGGCGTGAAGTTGGTGCCGCCGATCCCGCCGAGCGACGAGATCGAGAAGCAACCGCCCTGCATCTGGTCCGGCTTCAGCTTGCCGTCGCGTGCGGCCTTCGACAGCTCGGCCATTTCCTTCGCGATATCGACGAGCCCCTTCTTGTCCGCATCGCGGATCACCGGTACGACGAGGCCGTTCGGCGTGTCCGCGGCAAAACCGATGTGGTAGTACTGCTTGAACACCAGGTTGTCGCCGTCGAGGCTCGCGTTGAAGGTCGGGAATTTCTTCAGCGCGGCGACGACTGCCTTGATCACGAACGCGAGCATCGTGAACTTCACGCCCGCCTTTTCGTGCTCCTTGTTCAGCTGCACGCGCAGCGCTTCGAGCTCGGTGATGTCCGCTTCGTCGTTGTTCGTGACGTGCGGGATCATCACCCAGTTGCGATGCAGGTTCGCGCCCGAGATCTTCTTGATGCGCGACAGCGGCTTCGGCTCGAACGGGCCGAACTTCGCGAAGTCGACCTTCGGCCACGGCAGCAGGTTCAGCTCGCCGCCGCCTGCCGGCGCAGCTGCCGCGCCCGGCGCCGCGCGCTGGCCCGACATAACGCCCTTCACGAAGCCCGTGATGTCGTCCTTGGTGATGCGGCCCTTCGGGCCGCTGCCCGACACGCGCGCGACGTCGACGCCGAGCTCGCGCGCGAACTTGCGCACCGACGGCGATGCGTGGCTGGCGCGAGACGGCTCGCCTTCGCGCGCCGGCGCGCGATGCAATGGCGCGGATGCGGAGTTCAGTTCGGGCGCCGGCGCAAGCGCCGGCACCAGCCCTGTCGCGACATTCGCCGACGGACACGCGAGATCGCGCGCAGCCGAGGCGGCCGCACGCACAGGCGCCGCGTCGTCCTGCCGCTCGCCGTCGCTGTCGAGCAGCGCGATCAACGTGCCTTGCGACACCGTCTCGCCGACGGCGACCTTCATCTCCTTGATCACGCCAGCGGTGGGACTGGGCACATCCATCGTCGCCTTGTCCGACTCGAGCACGACGAGCGACTGCTCCCGTTCGACGCGTTGTCCGACTCCCACCAGAACTTCGATCACGGGGATGTTCTTGTAATCGCCGATATCCGGCACTTCTATTCGTGTCACCCGCACATTCGTCTCCAACAGCAAGCATTTCAACAGTCAACGCCCCCTCTTCATCAGGTCGGACGCACTTGATTCGATCGGATTTCCCGCGATGGACCGATGGACGCGCAAGGCCTTCGAGCAGCCACTTCGCGCGCCGCTCGCGCGACGCTCACCGGTCAACGGGTGCTAGACCAGCCAGGGTTCGGTCAGCCCGGTTCCGCTTCGCCCGTATCGGTCGATCGCCTGACGCACGACGTCAGGGTCCTGCCGGCCCTCGTCGACGAGTGCTTTCAGCGCGGCGATCACGATCGACGCACGGTCCACTTCGAAGAACGCACGCAACGCCGCACGTGTATCGCTGCGCCCGAAGCCGTCGGTGCCGAGCACGACGTAGCGGGACGGTACATACGCGCGGATCAGCTCGGGCACGGCGCGCACATAGTCGGTCGCGGCGATCACCGGTCCACGTGCGGCGCCCAGGGCGGCCGTCACGTAGGGCACCGCAGGCTCGCCGTGATCCAGTAGCCGCTGCGCACGCTCCGCGGACACGCCGTCGCGATGCAATTCGGTAAAGCTCGTCACGCTCCAGACGGCCGCGTCGATATTCCAGTCGTCTTTCAACATCCGTGCCGCGGCCTGGACCTCACCGAGAATCGCGCCCGAGCCGAGCAACTGCACCTGCGCGATCTCGATCTGCGCGGGCTCCAGCACGTACATCCCCTTGAGCACGCCGCTACGGACGCGGTCGAGATCCGCTTCAGTCAACGAACGTTGTGCGTAGTTTTCGTTGGTGACCGTCATGTAGTAAAAGACGTCGCGCTGACGCGCGATCATCTCCTGCATGCCCTCGTCGACGATCATCGCCACTTCGTACGCGAAGGCCGGATCGTACGCGCGGCAGTTCGGTATCGTCGAGGCCGCGAGGTGGCTCGTGCCGTCTTGATGCTGCAGACCTTCACCGCCGAGCGTCGTCTTGCCGGCCGTCGCGCCGATCAGGAAACCGCGCGCGCGCTGATCGGCAGCCGCCCAGATCAGGTCGCCGATGCGCTGGAAACCGAACATCGAGTAGTAGATATAGAACGGCAGCATCGTCAGATCGTGCACGCTGTATGACGTCGCCGCGGCAATCCACGACGACACCGCGCCCGCCTCGGAGATGCCCTCTTCCAGAATCTGGCCGCCGGTATCCTCACGGTAATAAAGCATCGAACCCATGTCTTCCGGCTCGTACAGTTGACCAAGCGGAGAATAGATGCCGATTTGCCGGAACAGATTCGCCATGCCGAAGGTGCGCGCCTCGTCGGCGACGACGGGCACCACACGCGGCCCCAGCTCGGCGTCCTTCAACAGGTTGCCGAGCATGCGCACGAACGCCATCGTGGTCGACATTTCCTTGTCGTTGGTATCGAGCGCGAATCGTCCCCACGACGACATCGCGGGCACGGCCGGCGCGCGCGACGCCGCTGTGCGCCTGCGCGGAAGGTAGCCGCCCAGCGCCGCACGGCGCGCGTGCAGATACTGTATGACGGCACTGCTTTCGTCCGGCTTGTAGAACTTGAGTTGTTCGACATCGTCGTCGGAGAGCGGCAGGCGAAAGCGGTCGCGAAACGCCTTCAACTGTTCGATGTCGAGCTTCTTTTGCTGATGTGTGGTCATGCGCCCCTGGCCGATCGAGCCCATGCCGAAGCCCTTCATCGTCTTCGCGAGAATCACCGTAGGTTGCCCGCTGTGTTTCGACGCCTTGTCGTAGGCAGCGTGCAATTTGCGCACATCGTGGCCGCCGCGCCGCAGGCGGTCGATATCGTCGTTGCTCAGATGCGCGGCGAGTGCGGCCAGTTCGGCGTTCTGACCGAAAAAGCGGTCACGATTGTAGGCACCGTCGTTGGCGGAAAAAGTCTGGAACTGGCCGTCCACGGTGTGCGCGAACGCGCGCAACAGCGCCCCACTGCGATCGCGTGCGAACAGGGGATCCCAGTCCGAACCCCACAACACCTTGATGACGTTCCAGCCCGCCCCCGTAAACTGCGCCTCGAGTTCGTCGATGATGCGGCCATTGCTGCGCACCGGTCCGTCGAGCCGCTGCAAATTGCAGTTGATCACGAACACGAGATTGTCGAGCCGCTCGCGCGCGGCCAGCGACAGCGCGCCGATCGCCTCGGGTTCGTCCATTTCGCCATCGCCGAAATAGCCCCACACCTTGCGGCCTTCCGTGCGTTGCAGTCCGCGGTTCTGCAGATAGCGCATGAAGCGCGCCTGGTAGATCGAGTTGATCGGCCCAATGCCCATCGAGCCGGTCGGGAACTGCCAGAAGTCCGGCATCAGCCACGGATGCGGGTAGGAACACAGGCCCGCACCGGTGATTTCCTGTCGGTAATGCTCGAGATGCGCTTCGTCGAGAAAACCTTCGAGGTAAGCCCGCGCGTAAACGCCCGGCGCGGAATGGGGTTGAAAATAGACGAGATCGCCACCGTTGGCATCGTTCGCGCCGCGAAAGAAATGATTGAAGCCCACTTCGAACAGGTCGGCCGCCGACGCATAGCTGGCAATATGCCCGCCGAGTTCACCGTAGGCGCGATTGGCCCGCACGACCATGGCCAGCGCATTCCAGCGCAGCGCGGCGGCAAGCTTTTCTTCGATATCGAAGTCTCCCGGATACGGCGGCTGCTGAGCGACGGCGATCGTATTCACGTAGGGCGTGACATTGAGGCGCGCCGTTGCGATACCGTTGGACGACGCGTGGGCCGCGAGCCGATCGAACAGGTACTGAGCCCGTTCGGCACCGGCATGCCGAACCACGCCATCGAGCGCATCAAGCCATTCGGCGGTTTCGAGTGGGTCGTCGTCGACTTTCGTCTGGCCCAGGGAAAGGATCGAGGGTGTCCCCGTCGATAAGTCGGTCATCTTGCAACTCCGTAAAAGCAATGCGAGTTCAGTGGCGAGTGCGCAAAGATTACGGGGGATGCCGCAGAATGTGTGGTCGTATTGAAGGCCGCCAAAGCGGTATCGGCTGCAGTGTCTTCTGCGGAATGCGCGATCTACAGCATTTCTATTCGATGCGCGCGGTCTCGCATGGAGAACCCGGCGTCACGGGCGGGAAAATGGGCGAAGGCGCGGCTTCATGCATCGCCCACAACGTCCGCTGCGCCATCCGCTCGGTCGTCCATCTCGGTCGCAGCCGCCGGCGCGAGCCCGGCCTCCGATTGCGTGCGAGCCAGCGCGGCGAAATAGCGGCCTGGCGAATGCCCGAGCGCTTTCTTGAACATGGTGATGAAGGCGGTTACCGACTCATAGCCGAGTTCGTCCGACACGCGTTGCACGGAAGCGCCGCCGGCAAGCTCGCGCACCGCAACGAGCAGTTGCAACTGCTGCCGCCAGCGGCCGAAGGTCAGTCCCGTTTCACTGACGACGAGTCTTGCCAGCGAACGCTCGCTCATGGCGAGACGCTTCGCCCATTGCGCGACGGTGCTGCGATCGCCGGGATTGGCGTTCAATGCGTCCGCCATCTGCCGGATGCGCGGATGATCCGTAACCGGCAGATAGAGGCGCTCGACCGGCATCAACGTCAGCTCATGCAACAGCACGCGCGCAAGCCGGTCGGTATGGCCGCCCTGCTCGTAGTCGAGCGGCGCACCGGCCAGATGCAGAATCATTTCGCGCAGCATCGGCGAAATGGACAGCGTGCAGCACTCCGTCGGCAAGTCGACGACACCGGGCTCGGCGAACAGATAGCAAAGCCGGGCATTGGGTGTCGCATGGTTACTGTGCGGCATCTCGCCGGGAATCCAGACGCCGCATTGCGGCGGGACGATCCAGAACGCGCCCGCGACCCGGCAGGTCACGGCGCCGTGCAACGCCAGCACCAGCTGCCCCTTCTGATGCTTGTGAACCGGAATTTCGGCAGCATGCTCGTCGACGTGCATGCACATCGCTACCGCCGGCCGATCGATCGCGTCCGGATCCGCAAAATCAGGAAGGCTAACGTAACGGTTCATATCGGGCATTCTAGCGACATGTTGAAATTGTGGCGAACGATGCGAAGCATAAGCAGGCACAGCCGCATCACGTGCCACGCTGGAATGGCGCCACGACTTCATTGCGCGAGACCGCCCCTTCCCGCACGCCCGACGTCCGGGCTCGCGCGTGAGCGGTTCGACGGTGTCGATGCCCATGCAGTCCGGTTTGGCCCCGATTGTGCTTCGTACATGGGCTGTGGCGCGTCACGTGCACGCTCGACGAGCCGGGCGAACCCCACGATGGCGTCGAGCAGATCGGCGTGGACGGCACCGCGAAGTTCAGCGGGCCACCGACCGCGAATTACGCTTCGATCGACCGCTCTCACCGCACAATCTGCCGAACGGAGCACCGCCGCGGCAACACAAGAATAATAAATACTGCCTGGACTGCGGCAATATTTCTCCGTGCAATCAAGATGACTTCACGATCCCGGCGCCCCGGATTTCTTCAAATGCAATGAAATACGGAGCGACGGAATAATAAATCAAGCGAGACAGTTTTTTCACACCAATACCGAACGGACGATGGCGCCGCACCATTGTGCATGGCGCTTGCCCCGTTCGGGACGGGACGGCACGATCGTCGATCGAATCCGCCGGGCCGCCGCATTTGCATCAACAATCAGCTTCGCAAATTAATCAAGTATTCGTCGCATTAATCGTCGATTCTTCAATCCCATTTTAATGGCACCGAATGCTCGCCCATTCGCGCCACCACCTTTACCCCGGCAAGAAAATGCAATACCCGAAGTAAAACCTTTTCTTTTAACGCGAGGAGAACGATGTGGAAATACGGAAAATCAACGTCTACGACATCATCGACAGTCGCAGAATCGGCAGGAGGCAGTATTTCATCGTCGCCTTCTGCGCGCTGCTGATGCTTTTCGACGGCTTCGACACCCAGGTCATCAGCTTCATCGTGCCCGTTCTCGCGAAAGAATGGCAACTGCCCAAGGCGGTATTCGGCGCGATTTTTTCAGCGGTGTTCTTCGGGTTGCTGATCGGTAATTTCGGCATTCCGTTCGCGACCCGACGCTTCGGCACGAAGAAGATCGCTTTCGTGGCAACCGCTGCTTTCGGCCTGTTCACCGTCCTGACCGTCTTTGCCACCAGCGTGCCGCAGCTGATCGCCTTGAGGTTCCTCACCGGCATCGGGCTCGGAGCGGCCACGCCTTGCGCGGTGGGCCTCGTTTCGGAATTCAGCCCGAAGAGAACCCGCGCGACTTTCGTCATTCTCGTCTACATGGGATATGCGCTGGGGTTCATCTTCGCGGGCATCTGCAGCAGCGCGTTGATCCCGCGGTTCGGCTGGGAAGGCCCACTGTGGCTGGGCGGGCTCGCGGCAGTCGGCTTGACGGTGTTGCTCGTCCCGCTGCTGCCAGAATCCGTGGCCTACCTGTCGGCAAACGCGCAGCCCGGTGAATTGCTTCGTGCAACCAAGCGCCTCTTTCCCGATTTCACGCTGCAAGCGGACAGCGAACTGGTCACTCACGAAGAGAAGCCGGCAGACGCAAGTGTGCTCGGGTTGTTCTCCGCACAATTCCGCGTGGGGACATTCCTGCTGTGGGCCGTATTCGCCATCAACCTGGCCGCGTTCTATTTTCTGCAGAGCTGGCTGCCGACCGTTCTCGCGTCCATCTCGTTCCCACCCGCGCTCGTGGTCTGGGCGACCATCACCGTGATCATCGGCGGCATGGTGGCCAGTCTGCTGATGGGACCCATCATGGATCGCACGAGCCCTTACAGAATTCTGTCCGCGGTCTACGTCGGCGGCGCCGTGTCGATGTACGCAATCTCCATCGCGATCGGCTCATCGCATCTCGCTTTACTCACGACGATCTTCTTTTGCGGCTTTTGCATCAGCGGCGGACAAACCTGCGCGATCGCGTTGTGCACGCTGTTCTATAGCCCGGAATTGCGCGCCCCGGGCGTCGCGTGGGCCTACGGATTCGGTCGGCTCGGCGCCGCGGGCGGCACTTACCTCGCGGGCGTCCTATACGCGAACAACTGGACCGTCGACGCGATGTTTCGCGTGGCAGCCGCGCCAATCCTCATTGCAGCGGCTTGCGTGGCGCTGATGGGCGCTTGCTATGGCCTGACGAAGAGCGGCCTGAAGAAATCCTTTTCGGCCTGACCGGTACCGCTCGCTGAATCGATGAACGTCAAGTGAACCGTTCTTTTGTATGGCCTTTTGATTGCGGAGATCTCATGAAAACCAAAAAAATCGAAATCATTGTCGGCTCGCTCGTGGGGCTGGCCAGTTCCGTCGCGCATAGCCAGAGCAGCGTCACACTCTATGGCGAGATCGACAACGGCATTCATTACCAGACCAACGTAGGCGGCGGCAAAGCCGTCTACATGGACTCGCTGGACGGCATCGACGGCAGCCGCTGGGGGCTGACCGGCAAGGAAGACCTGGGTGGCGGTCTCAAGGCGATTTTTACGCTCGAGTCCGGCATCAACGTGAACAACGGACAGTTTGCCCAGGGCGGCACGGCGTTCGGCCGGCAGGCTTTCGTCGGACTGAGCAGCGACACTTACGGCTCTCTCACCGCCGGCCGTCAATACGACATGGTGTGGTATTTCCCCGAGTTTCTTGCCGGATCTGCGGCGGTTGGCGACCTGCCGAGCGCGCATCCGGGAGATTTCGACAACACCAGCAACAGCGTGCGATTCAACAACTCCGTGCGCTACATGAGCCCGGACTTCCGCGGCTTCTCCTTTGGCGTCGAATATAGCCTTGGCGGCGTACCCGGCGACTTCACGTCGACGTCGGGCTATTCGCTTGGAGTCGGTTACACACACGGTCCGCTTCAGATCGGCGCGGCGTTCGATTACTTCAAACACCCGACCTCGACGCCAGGCAACGGATGGTTCACCAACTATGCAAGCGGCTTCAATCTGCTGGCCTCCTCTCTGAACTCGGCCTATCAGGTCGCGCAGGCCTATCAGGACGCCGTCATCGCGGCGGCCTACACGATCGGAAACGCGACGATCAGCGCATCGTATTCGAACGTTCAATACGCCAATCTCGGTGCGGGGTTCATGAACGGTACCGCCGTCTTCAACAACTACGACATCGGGTTGAACTACCGTGTCACGCCGGTCTTTTTCGTCGGCGTCGCGTACGACTACATGAACGCGCGGAGCGTCACGACGGCACAAGGCAATGCCGTCGGCAACCAGCACTACAATCAGGTGGCGTTCACGCTGGACTATCTGCTGTCGAAGCGTACCGACGTGTACTTCTCCGGCGGCTGGCAGCGCGCTTCGGGCACATCGTCGACGGGCGCGCCAGCCGTCGCCAACATCGGCGGCTCCGGAGATTCGTCGAATAACCACCAGATGGTTTATCGGCTCGCTATACGACATAAGTTCTGAGCGTGGCTCGCCCTGGAGCCTACATGACGATGCAGCGATATTGCAGCGCAAGCATGCGGACGCCAGGGTCATTGTTCAAGGCTACTGGTTCGACGCCTGCAAGGATGGCGTCGCCACCGCGCCTGCATCGCGGACATCCCGATTCCGGCGAGCCTGCGCCATATCGGGCGGATAGGTCCGCTGCCTGGGCGAGTGAGTCGAAATCCAGCCGTCGCGTTCTGCCTGAACGAGTTCGGCCCGCACTTCGGCGCGCGTCTTTCCGCTCGTGACCACGGCCGCGGCGCAGCCCGCATCGACTACACCGGCGCTCGCGGCAAACGGGATGCACGTGACGAACCAGAGTATCGCTGCAATTGTCGTGCGCATGAGAATCTCCTTTCTTGTGAAGCCGTGGCGCCGCGCTCAGACGAAGCCATACATGGTGAACAACATGACGTACGGGATCTGCTGTCCCGCCGAATTGCAGACCATGACGTCGGCCCTCTGAATGGCGCACGCGGACACGATTGCCTTTGCGACTTTCGAAATGACAAGTTTCATGATGATTGACTCCCCAATCTGACCCGACCTTACGGTCGATCTCTCGGCAATCCGTCGATGGTGCTGAGCAGCGCTCGAAGCGCTGCATCATGGGTTCATGACGCATCGCGGCCATCGACATCGCACAACGCTTGTTCACTACCGGCTCGAAGCACGGGAACCCGGCACGTCGGTGCTTTGAAGCGTCTGCGTGATGCGTACTTTATCGACATCCAGCCAGCATGAATTTGTGGAAGATGACAACGCATCTGCAAAAACTGCCAGAGTTTCGCTGATGCACGATGTCCTGTCGGCGGTCCATTGCCGAACCGCGCGCCGATTCGAGGCGGTCGTTCGGAGACAGCGCCAAATGCCGGACGATCGGATCGGGATCGACTTTCATCTGCTTCGCCTGATCGTCGACGGGACGGTGGTGTTCACGGACGGACGCCATCGGTTCGCTTGGCTGCGCGATCACGGATTGCGCGCATTATCGGTCGAGGTGGGCAAGGCAACCGTCGACGCGTGTCTCGCGGGACGAGGCTTGCTTGTTGATGTCCACGCAGAACTGACCCACCTGAGGCAGTAATTTTCATCGAATTTTGACCCACGTGATTGAATGCCCTGCTCAATCTTTGAGCAGGGGATACAGAGGTGATCACGGTGGGCATATTGGCCAAGATCAGGCGGATGTATTTCCGCGAGAAGGTCCCGCTGCGCGAGATTGCCAGGCGCACGGGCCTGTCCCGGAACACGGTGCGCAGCTGGCTTCGGCAAACGGATGCGGTTGAGCCGAAGTACCCGAAGCGCGTCAGCTCGAGCGTCGTCGACGAGTGGGCCGCGCAGCTGACGGGCTGGCTGCGGGCGGACAGCCATCGCCCGAAGCGTGACCGGCGCACGGCCCGGTTCATGTTCGAGGCCATCCGCGGCGAGGGCTACGCCGGCAGCTACGGCCGCGTCAGCGCCTTCGTGAGACGCTGGCACGAGGAGCAGGCTGAAGCCCCGCGCAGGAAGGCCTATGTACCGCTGGCCTTCGAACCCGGCGAAGCATTTCAGTTTGACTGGAGCTGCGAATACGCCTTCATCGGCGGGTTGCGGCGACGCCTGGAGGTCGCCCACGTCAAGCTCAATGCCAGCCGGGCGTTCTGGCTGGTCGCCTATCCGACCCAGAGTCACGAGATGCTGTTCGATGCGCACGCCCGCGCATTCGCCGCGTTTGGCGGCGTTCCGCGCCGCGGCATCTACGACAACATGAAGACCGCCGTGGACAAGGTCGGCCGCGGCAAGGAGCGCGCGGTCAACGCTCGCTTCGAGGCAATGTGCGGCCATTACCTGTTCGAGCCGGAATTCTGCAACCGTGCCGCCGGCTGGGAGAAGGGCATCGTTGAGAAGAACGTGCAGGACCGGCGCCGCCAGATCTGGCACGAGGCTGCGCTACGACGCTGGGAAACGCTGGAGATTCTGAACGAATGGGTCGCGGGCCAGTGTCGTCAGGCCTGGCAGATGCGGCACCCGCAGTGGCCCGAGCTGACGGTCGAGGACGTGCTGCAGGACGAGCGCACCAGGCTGATGCCCAATCCACGCCCGTTCGACGGCTATGTCGAGCAGACGCTGCGGGTGTCGTCGACCAGCCTCATCCACTTCCAGCGCAACCGCTACAGCGTGCCCACCGAGTATACGAACCAGCTGGTGAGCGTGCGCTGCTATCCGGCATATCTCAGCGTCGTCGCCGACGCCCAGGAGATCGCACGCCACGAACGCAGCTTCGAGCAGCACATGACCTTCTACGACTGGCGCCATTACATCACACTGGTCGAGCGCAAACCCGGCGCGTTGCGCAATGGTGCTCCGTTCGTCACGATGCCACAGCCGCTGCAGCAGTTGCAGCGACACCTACTGAAGCACCCGGGAGGCGATCGCATCATGACGCAGGTGCTCGCCGCGGTGCGCGAACACGGACTCGATGCCGTGCTGCTTGCCGTGCAGGCAGCGCTGGACTCGGGACGCCCCAGTGGGGAGCACGTTCTGAACGTGCTGAGCCGGTTGAAGGCGCCCACCACGAGTACCAACCTCGCGACGACGAAACTCCAGCTTACCGAAGAGCCGGCCGCCGACGTGAGCCGCTACGAAACCCTGCGCGCCAACCCACCGGAGGACCGTCATGTCTAACGACATCGCCGCCCAACTCAAGGGGCTCAAACTGCATGGCATGGCGAGCACCTGGCCAGAGCTGCTGGCGCAGTCGCGTCACACGGAGTTCGACCCGGAGCGCTTCATGAAGCAACTGCTGATGGCTGAGACGGCGGAGCGACAGGTGCGCTCGATCGCCTACCAGATGACCGCCGCTCGCTTCCCGGCTCACCGCGACCTGAAGGGCTTCGACTTCGCGCAGGCACACGTCGACGAAGCGCTGGTTCGAGAACTCATTGACCTGTCGTTCCTCGCAAGCGCACACAACGTCGTGTTCATCGGTGGCCCCGGCACCGGCAAAACGCACCTCGCCTCAGCGATCGGAATTGAGGCCGTGCAGCGCCACGGCAAGCGCGTGCGCTACTTCTCGACCGTCGAGCTGACCAACGCACTGGAGCAGGAGAAGTCCATCGGCAAACAAGGCCAGATCGCCCATAAGCTGATGTACGTCGACCTGGTGATCCTCGACGAACTGGGCTACCTGCCGTTCAGCCAGACCGGTGGCGCATTGCTGTTCCACTTGCTCTCGAAGCTGTATGAACACACGAGTGTCGTGATCACCACCAACCTCAGCTTCGGCGAGTGGGCGACCGTGTTCGGGGACGCAAAGATGACGACGGCGCTGCTGGACCGCGTCACCCATCACTGCCACATCGTCGAAACGGGCAATGAATCCTGGCGCTTCAAGTCCAGTTCTGCCACGGCGAAGGCAACCAGAATGACCCTGCCTCGTTTTCACGTACAGCATGTCATGCAGCAGCGCGTAGGGTTTCGTATTCCACGGGAGTGCAGTAGCCGATCGACGTGTGCATGCGCTGTCGATTGTAATAGCCCTCGATCCAGTCGACGATGTCTAGGCGCGCCTGCGCGCGGGTCTCGTAGCGCGTTTGGTAAATGCGCTCGACCTTCAGGGTTTTAAAGAAGCTCTCCATCGGTGCGTTGTCCCACGCGTTGGCACGCCGGCTCATCGAGACCGTCATGCCGAACTCGGCGGCCAGATTGCGATACCCCCAACTGGCATATTGACTGCCCCTATCCGAATGCTGTAGAAGTTCACAATCAATGCTAGCCGCGCCCAAAGGAGTGCTAGCAATGTTCACTAATACTGCTAGCGCAATGTTTTGCTCAGCCTGAGCGGTGGGCATCGATAACGTGATATCGCCCGCAGCGCGGCGTCGAAATTCGGAGCTCTGGCAAAAATCGATTGTGGAACAGTCTCGAGCAGGCTGTGGTGCACCCGGCAGTAGTCGGCTGACGGATCGAGCCACTCCCTCTTCCACCGTGATGCAGTGACATCGGCGTCGTTCAGAACACTCAAGCACAAGATCAGTTGCAGGATACGCAAGGTGGCGCTAATTCAGGAGCCATTCGTGCTCAGCCTCGTCGCTGACGCGTTCGAAGGCGGCGTCCAGTCTGCCCCCGGTCGCCCTACCCGGCTGCCTTGGCTCTAATGTGCTGGCGACCGGATCTGCGAGGAAACGTCGACGCAGGCAATATACGGTGGTGCAGTGAACGCCTAATAGCTGTGCTGCTCGTTCAGCCTGCTGTCGGGAAAGCACGCCGTTGCCAAGCGGTCGAAGCACGGACGCAATCTTCGCTGCTCGAGCGGCCCGCTCGTCGATCGAAGCCATATGGATTCCTATCAATCTACGCGAAACGTTTGCTAGCAGTATTAAAGAACACATGCAACGTGCTAGCAACGTTAGTGAACATTGGCCAAATTTCTGTTGCAGAAACGCAACGGCTAAGCCGCCGCCAGAAAACTTCAAAAAGCCCCTGTTCGCCAAGGCTTCTTTGAGAATTTCCGCTAGCAACGTTTCTGAACGCGGCTAGCACTAATAATGAACGCCTACAGTAGTTGACGAAGGTCAACCTGTCAGAAACCGCCCGTGCGAAAAATTACCGTGTACGAGAACGTCAGTCGCCATAGGGAGACATTCATGAACACCAGCACGTCACCCGTCCAGGCCATCCGCGCTCCTCAGCGAGTGCTGATCGCCGTCGACGGTTCGACCGCATCCGCCCATGCACTCGCGTATGCCAAAGCGCTCTCCCCATCGAATGCAGCGGTGCACATCGTCAGCGTTGCGGAAAATCCGAGAACGCTCTTCCCGCTCGGATCGAAAACCATGGCGTTCCTCGAATCCGCGCGCGTCGAATTGCTCAGGGATGCTTCTGATGCGCTGTCGCGCGCGAAAGCCGCACTGGATCGCGACGACCTCGTCATCGACACGGAAGTCGTCGACCTGGCCGCCCATGGCGGGGATGTCGTGAATGCACTGGCCGACAGCGCGCAAACCTGGCAGGCCGAACTCATGATCGTCGGTGCACGTCAGCATCATGGCTTGCTCGGATGGGTCGAAGGGACGGTTTCCGGCCCGCTCGGCAAACTCGTCGGGTGCCCGCTGCTCATCGTTCCGGAAGGTTTCGCGTCGGTTGCCGAGCACGTGCCACGGCGGATGCTATTCGCCGTCGACGGAAGCGAGATTGCACTCGACGCATTGCGGACGGGGTTGACATTCTCGCGGGCCGACACTGAATTCCGTGCGATATACGCGGTTGATCCCCCCCCAATGCTGGGCGACTTCGTCCTTGGCGGGGCACTGGAAGAAGCATTGATCGGCGAAGGAAATCATGTACTCCAGGTTGCCACGGCCATACTCGAAGGCACGGCCAGACATGCGCAGTCGCAACTCATTCACGCAGATCGAACCGGCGCGGACGTTTCCCATCTGATCGTGCGCGACGCACTCGAATGGAATGCGGACATGATCGTCATGGGCACTCACGGGCGGCGAGGCGTGACGGGCTGGCTCGTCGGCAGCGTGGCCGGGCGCGTGGCGCGCATCACGAAGACACCGGTCCTGCTCGTCCATGCGTCGCGTGCGTGACGCGCTTCGTCGTCACGCATCCGCACCCACGGCGTGGAACAGCTCCTCCTCCTGGGCGCAATGCAGGCGCACGATCGCTTCGAGCCCGTACAGCAAGCGCTGTATCGCCTGCACCTGCATGGCATTCGTTCCGTCGCGCGGCAGGTCGGCGACCGTCTGCCGGAGCGATCGGATCATCTTGAATATCTCCCGGTGTGCGCCGCTCATGGCCGCCAGTGGATCCTCGCCGCCGAGCAGCGGTGCAATACGCGCGTAGACCTCCAGATCGTCGGCGCGTTCGTGCGGCAGCAGCCGTTCGTCGAGCGAGTCGATCATGTGGACCAGCTCGCTGGCGATGGCGGCCCCGGATAGTCCCGGCAGACGATCCGCGAGATCCCTGATCTGGTCCAGCAACGGTGACAATGCCGTGTGCTCGCGCCTGAGCTGCTCGACGTCGACATCGTCGAGCCGGGCGTTCGTCGGCCTCGGGCGATCCAGCAACACGCGCAACGCATTGACGATGACGGCGACGTCGATGACTTCCTGAATCACCGCGCCGGCAATCGGCTGCAGGAATCCGGCCGCCGCGATCGTCATCGCGACGACCGACAACGACATGCCGATCACCACGCTCTCGAGCGCGATCCGGCGCGATCGACGTGCGATACGCATCGCATCCACGAGTCGATCCAGCCGATCGACCAGCAAGACCACGTCGGCTGCTTCGGATGACGCGGCTGCTCCCCGCGCACCCATCGCGATACCGACGTCGGCCGCGGCCAGCGCCGGTGCGTCGTTCACACCGTCGCCGACCATGATCGTCACGCCCTCCTGCCGGGCAGCCTGGATGGCGGCAAGCTTGTCCGCCGGCGTCTGCTCCGCGCGTACATCGGTGACGCCAAGCAGTTCGCCGACGGCCTCGGCAATGTCGTGCCGGTCGCCGGTCAGCATGACGAGACGCTCGACGCCTTCACGTTTGAGCAACCGCAATGCCCGTGGTGTTTCCAGCCGCACCTGGTCGGCCATTTGAATCGCGCCGATCATGACGCCATCCACGCCGACGAATACGGCAGCCCCGCCCTCGCTGACGACTCGCGCCAGGAATGCGTCGCTCCACGGCGCAATCGTCGCGCACACAGACACGTATTCGAACTTGCCGATTGCAACGGTCCGGTTGTCGACCTGGCCCGTCACGCCTTCGCCGGCTGTTTCGATGACGGCCGACGGCAGCGACAGATCGATGCGACGTTCACGCGCCGCGACCGTCAGCGCGTCCGAGATGATATGGCCCGATGCTTGGGCCAATGACGCTGCAAAACGCAGCACATCGTCCGCTGCGACGTCCGCGCCGCATTCGATCGCAACGATGCGCGCCCGTCCTCCCGTCAGCGTCCCGGTCTTGTCGAAGAACAGAGTTGTCGCTTGTGCAAGACGCTCCAGCGCACCCCCGCCTTTGACCAGAATGCCGCGTTTCGAACAACGCGACATGCCGGATACGATGGCGACCGGCACGGCGAGGATCAATGGACACGGCGAGGCCACGACGAGTACGGCAAGCGCACGTGTGACGTCGCCGGTCAACAGCCATGCGATTCCCGCGACGAGCAGCGATGCGAGCACGAAGAATGCGGCGTAGCGATCCGCGAGACGAACGGACGGGCTGCGCTCGCGTTGCGCACGCTCGACCATACGGACGATGCCGGCAAACGTGCTGTCGCTCGCCGTCGTGCGGGCAATCATTTCGAACGGGGCGCCGGCGTTGACCACGCCGCTGCATGCGTTTTCCCCGGAACGGCGTCGCAGGGTGGACGATTCGCCCGTCAGCATGGACTCGTCCAGTTCCGCGTCGCCGGTCAATGTGCCGTCGACGGGCACGAACTCGCCGCTCCGCACCAGCAGCCTGTCGCCGGGGACAAGGGTGTCCGGCGCAACCGAGCGCCATTCCCCGTTCTCGAAACGGGTTGCCTGCCGGGGGGCGCGGCCGAGCAGTGCGCTCATCTCGCGTTGCGCGCGGTCCTGCGCATACCGCTCCAGCGTCCGTCCGCTCGCCAGCATCAACGCAATCACCGCCGCCGCAAGCGTCTCGTCGAGCACGACCGCCAGCGCGATCGCGAGCCACGCGAGCACGTCAATGCCGGCCTGCCGCCTCATCACGGCCTTGACCAGCGAGACCGTCAACGCGAGCAGGACCGGCAGCGTCCCCAGCAGCCAGGCGAATCGTGCGAGCGACGGCTGGCCGAACGCCACGCATACGCCGCCGCCGGCGAGCGTGGCGGCCGCCAGAATCAGCAACACGAGATCGATCGACCAGGGGACTCGGGACATGGCCATTGCTCCGATCGCCGTGCATGGTGGTGTTCGCCGCATCCGGTTTCGGTTGCGGACGGCGTGGCATCAGTCTAGGAAGCGCCGCGCTTTGAGCATTGACATGGGTCAGGACGGCGTGCCTCCCGTGAACGACCGGCACGCCGCGTTGCTTGACGTGAGTCAAGCCATCGGCCCCTTTCCTCAGCAAAATTGAGCCGTGACACCGGATGGCCTGGAGTCGATATCGTGCTGACGCTGGCTGTACTCTTCGTGCTGATTCTTCTGCTGAATCTCATGCCGGCGTTCGCCCCGCCCACGTGGATGGCGATGTCGTGGGTCGGGTTCAACCTGCCCGACGGCAATCCGTTCATCTTTGCCGTTGTGGCGGCCGGCGCGGCGACGACCGGCCGTGTCATTCTGGCGACCTTCGCGAGAGCGCTCGTCCACTCCCGCTGGATGCGGGAATCCGACCGCGAGAATATCGACGTCGCCACGCGCTGGCTGCGACAGCACCGGACCGTCACCGCCGGCGCGTTTTTCTTCTACGCGTTGAGCCCGCTGCCGTCGAACTACCTCTTCATTGCATACGGGCTTTCCGGGTTGCCGCTCAGAATCATCGCGACGGCGTTCTTCATCGGCCGCGCAACGACCTATGCGATCTGGGCGCATCTCGGCCGCTTTGCATCGACCCGACTGGACGTGGAATCGGAACTGGAAGGCACGTATCTCGGCGGTTACTTCGTCGTCACGCAACTGGTCCTGCTCGGCCTCGTGTTCGCATTGATGAAGCTCGATTGGCGTGCGCTCGTCAACGAACGCCGGCTGACGTTCAGACGCGGCCGTCATCCGCGCGGTTCCGATTGACACACGGCGCACGCGATCTTTCGATCGGGCGCATCGGCCAGCCGCTCCCGGCTACCGGACATGTATCCCGGATGCGACCTCCGGGAGGTTTTCGCGCTTCCGTGGATCGACGTGCGTCATGACATTCAGGACGCGGTGATGCCTCATCACGCGCGCACGCGCGTCCACCGCAATGTCGTGCCCTTGTGCGACCGTAAGATCGGCGTCGATGTCGAGATGCACGTCCACGAGGATCAAATCGCCGGTCTTGCGCGTGCGCAGGTCGTGCACGTCGAGCACGCCCCGTGTCGCAACCAGCGTTGCGCGGATCGCCTGCACATCTTCAGCGTCGGCCGCACGGTCCATCAGATCATGCAATGCGTCCCAGCCGAACGTGGCGCCCATTTTCACGATCATCCCGCCGACGATCAGCGCGGCGACGGGATCGAGCAGCGGGTAGCCGAACAGGTTGCCGACGATGCCGCACGCAACCACCAGCGAAGATGCGGCGTCGGAACGCGCGTGCCATGCATTGGCGACCAGCATGCTCGACTTCACCCGCGTTGCGACCGCAAGCATGTAACGAAACAGACTCTCCTTCGCGACGAGCGCAAGGATCGCCACCCATAGCGCCGTGACATGGACGCGCGCGATCGTCTCCGGATGCTCGAGCTTCTGGATCGCGGACCACAGCATCCCGCCCCCCACCACCAGCAGGATTGCCGCGAGTGCGAGCGACGCACCGGTTTCGAAGCGCTGATGGCCGTAAGGGTGCTTTTCGTCGACGGGCTTGCGGCTATGGTGGCCGGCCAGCAGCACGACGAAATCCGCGACGAGGTCGGACAATGAGTGAATCCCGTCCGCCACGAGGCCCTGTGATCGGGACAGGGTACCGACCGCCACTTGTCCAATGCTCAGTGCAAGGTTGACCGCAACGCTCACCCAGGTACTTCGCGTGGCCGCAGTGGCCATTGCGGGCGTCGCTTCCGCGACGGCTTCCGAAACAAGGTCAGATTGCAGTGACATCACGATTTTGGTCACGTTCCAAGGTTGAGCAAAGTCGGATAGTCGCAAGCGGACCAGAAGGCCCATGCACGCGTCTCTGGTAGCGACGGTCGCCGGCATTCACGTCGAAAGCT
>Ga0209566_100420_pt1 | contig 32807 bp, 34 predicted proteins | sample Araplavi_mTSA_r2_2_FD_184287 | JGI IMG/M metagenome (GOLD analysis project Ga0209566, IMG submission 184287) | Arabidopsis root microbial communities from North Carolina, USA - plate scrape CL_Cvi_mTSA_r2 (SPAdes) (version 2) | ecosystem: Host-associated > Plants > Roots > Endosphere | place...
TCACGTACGGAATTCATAATGAAGCGGACTACACAGCGAGCGACATTACGCTTGGCGACAGAAAAGTGACGTTCACCGTGCACCATCAAGGGGCGAGATTAGGTGAAATCAGCTTGTCTGTTCCCGGTAAGCACAACGTTTACAATGCTCTGGCAACGTTGATTACATGCTTGGAAGCAGGGCTGTCCTTCGATAGGATCGCCGAGGCGATTCAGGAATTCCGGGGCGCGAAACGGAGATTCCAGGTGCTGGGCGAAGTGCAAAATATTTTGGTCATTGATGACTACGCGCATCATCCGACTGAGATTCAAGCGACTATTTCAGCAGCGAAAGCAACAGGTAAACGTATCGTAGCTGTTTTTCAGCCGCAGCGCTATACACGGACCTATTATTTATTCGAGCAGTTCAGCCGCTCATTTGAAGAGGCCGATGAGGTGATCATTACCGACATCTACTCTCCAGCGGGCGAGAAACGAATTGAAGGTGTAGATTCCGCCAAGCTGGTGGAGCTCATTCGGAAGAACAGCAACCCGAATGTTCAGCATATTCCGACGAGGGATGAAGTGCTCGAATATTTGATTCAGCATGTGGAGCCAGGCGATCTGGTGTTGACGATGGGTGCCGGCGATATTTGGAAAGCCGCCGACGGTTTAGCCAAAGCGCTGCGCAGCCGATACGAAGCTTAAAAAGAGATGTCCTTACGGCCGTTATACGGCCTTAGGGACAATCTCTTTTTTTATACTCATATTTCGATTCTCTTAATCATAATCTAGTAATACAAGATTAGGACAAGGAGCGAAATAGATGAAAACCAACCATAAAGCAAGGATTACATACCGTTTTGACCAGAACGAGCCGAGGCGTCAAGGAAGGCCAGCGGGGACGCAGCAGCCCATGGAAGAAGTAGTGATCCCGCTCTATCAAGAGGAATTTGAAGTGCGGGAAACGACCCCGGCAGTGACGCCAGCCGCTGCGGATAAGCACGGCTCCGAGGGGCCGGTTACTTCTGCGGATCGTGCGGAAAGACAGGAAGTAGAGAGCTTGTTTGAATCGCACGCGCTGAATACGTTCACGACGGATTTCGGCAACTGGAACAGCGCGATTGAAACGGAAGGCGAACGCGTAGAGCGGATTATCCGCGAGTCGCAGACGGCGCGGGAGCATGCAGCCCGAGAGCATGCTGTGAGGGAGCATCCTGCACGCGAGCCGATTGTGCAGGACGACTACGGCCCTGGGCCCGAGCGTGATCCTTCCCGTGACGAAGAGCATCGCGATACGTGGTCAGCATGGACGAACCAAGGGCCGTATGTCGAACCGGGCACAGGGGCCCGTTATGCGAAATCGTCCGGTACGCCATGGCTGCGCATCGCCACCTCGATCGCCGGGGCAGTCATTACGGGTGTCGCCTTCGGATTTCTTGTGCTCTCGATGTTTTCCAGCGAGCCGAATAAAGGCGCGACGACCGGCGGGAAGACAGCGACGAGTGTGCAGACGCCGTCTTCAGGCAAGTCGGTGGCGGCGAATGGGGGCGCTGCTGCGGTTGATCCGGCGGCGGGCTCAGCTTCAGCCACCGCTTCAGCTTCGGCGAAGCCCGGGGATCAAGCGGCTGCCGCTGCGAGCGGCGTGGGTGTGACGCCGGTGCAAATTGCGGCGAAGACGTACGCCTTCTTGCAGAATGGCGTGTTTAGTTCGCCGCAAAGCGCGCAAGCTGCGCAAGACAGCTTGCGGAAAAAAGGGCTGGCATCCGCCCAGGACGGCAGCGACAAGCCTGCGGTATTCGTCGGGTTTGCGGCCAGCCGTGACGATGCGCTTGCTCTGAGCCAGCAGCTGCAAGTACAGGATAAGTCGTTGGAGGTTTATGTAAAGAACGTGGACATCCCGGGGGTAACGGGCATCCGCTGGAGCGGCTCCAAACCGGAATCGGTTGTATCCTTTATCACCGAAGGCGATAAGCTGGTGAAGGCAATCAGCGGCTTGACCGTCATCCATTTGGCGGAGACGAAGCCGACTGCGCTGGCGGACTCGTCGCTGCAGACGATCCGTACATCGCATCAATCGCTGACAACATTGTCATCCTCTGTCAGTGAAGGCGCGGGTGACGATGTGAAGCCGTTGGTGCAGAAGATGACAACGGCGCTGGGCAGCGCGGTGCAATCGATGGAGGAATACAAAAAATCGCCGTCGACCGCCATGCTTTGGCAAGCTCAATCCTCGATGATGCAGTATATTCTCTCACAGAAGGATCTATTGAAAAAAGTCAGCGTATCTTAAGGCTGCCGGCTGTAACATAAAAAAGGCAGACTCTTCCTCCAGCTTGAAGCGGGAGAGGAGTCTGCCTTTTTTATTTGGCTGCGTAGCGGTCCATCATGGCAGCGATTTCCGCGCGTGTGATCGATTGTCCCGGTTTAAATGCGGTATCCGTGATCCCGTCAATGATGGCTTGGCTTTTGAGTGCATAGATCGCTTTGGCGCTCCATAAGGTGGCCGGCACATCGCTAAAGCTTGCGTTCTTCACCGCAGGGGCCGCCTCTGTCTGCGATTGTTTTAGCCGCAGCAAACGGTCAAAAATAACGGCGACTTCGCCTCTGGTCACCGGCTGGTTCGGCCGGATCGTTCCGTCCTCGTAGCCTTGCAGCAAGTTCAAATTTTTGGCGTCATTAAAGACCTTAACCGCCCAGTGGTTGGCAGGCAAGTCCTTGTAGGTGACATTGCCGGTGCTGCCATAGACAGAGCCGGTTACGCTGCTTGCCGGGTTCGAATTGTCAGCCGGTTTCAGCTTGCTGAACGTAAATACCCGATCCATCAGCGTCAAAAACTCGGCTCTTGTCAATGCGCGTTCGGGTTCGTACCGGTTCCCGATGCCTTCGATCCATCCTTTGTTTTTCATCCGTAGGATGGCTTCTTTGGCCCAGTGCCCGACCGTGTCGACGAACGCCGGCGGCACAAATGCCTCAATGCCGCGTTCGATGCCGACCGCCATATTCGTGCGCACCGCACCGTCGGCGAGCTTCGCCGCTTCGCTGCTGTTGCTCAGGAATGCGGTTTCGACCAAAATGCTGGGAATCGTCCCCATTCGAGCGACATAAACCGCACTTGGCACTAAGCCAAGATCAGCCGTCCCTGCAGCGGCTACCAAGGAATTTTGAACATGCTGCGCGAGATCCTTGCTGTAAGGTGTCATGATTTTCATCGTATCGCTGGCAGGATAATCTTCTTGCGGATAAGCGTCATCATAGTACAGCACCATCGAACCGTTCACTTTGGAACTGGAATGAGAATTCGCGTGGATGGACACAAATAAATCCGCTTTTTGTTCGTTGGTCATTTGGACGCGTTCAGCCAGAGACCAGAACCGGTCATCCGTTCTTGTCATAAAGACATCGTAGCCTCTGCGAACAAGCTCGTCCTTCAGTTTCGTTGCGATGTCCAGATTGACATCTTTTTCTTGCAGGCCGTTCACCCCGATGGCACCGGAGTCATATCCGCCGTGTCCGGCATCAACAACCACTTTGTAAGCGAAAGCTTGATAAGGAAAAGCCACCGAGAATAAAGAGGACAAGACGAAGAGCTTCTTCAGTAGATTCATGTTGGGCAGTACCTCCAGTAACTATCTTACTAGGATCAGCTCGCTGTGTAAGCAGGTAAGATACGGCATTGCCGTTCATTCATCATGGAAAATATAAGGAGATGCAAGTATAATAGGCTTGTACATAATAGAGAGGATGGCAGCAATGAAAAAAGGCACCGTCACATTGATCATTTTTTTAATCGTCGGGCTTATTACCGGTATCATTATCGGCCAACTGTTGGCCCCTGTGCCTGCTCTCGCATTTTTAACGAAATCCGCACAGATTACTTGGGAGCCTAAAGCTGACTTACAAGTGCTGAAGTACGAGCTTCACTTTCAGGTAAGACTGAACTTGTGCAGTATTTTGGGGCTTGTTGGCGCATTTTTTCTGTACCGGAAGCTATAATGGAAATTAGACAACGAAAAATATCAGATAAACATGTTAGGAGCTGTTATCTTTGAGCCACACGGAACATCCAAAGCTTATTCTTGCTTCCTCTTCGCCGCGCAGGCAGGAGCTGATCCAATCGCTAGGACTACCTTATATCATTCGTGTCAGTGATGCAGATGAGACCGTTGAGCAGAAAATTACGCCTGCAGGCCTCGTGGAGCTGCTGTCGATGCGTAAGGCGACTACGGTGCGGGACATGCTGAAAGGCACTGCCGAGCAAGGTGTGATCATCGGATCGGACACGGTCGTCGTCTTCCAAGGGGAAGTGCTTGGCAAGCCTGTGGATGAGAACGACGCCTTCCGGATGCTGAAGATGCTGCAGGGCAACACGCACGAGGTATACAGCGGCGTGGCCTGTGTGGATACAGGCAGCGGTGAGGAGGGCGATGCAGGTGCAGGTGATGCGACACGCATGGGTGACTTGATTCAGTATCGCATCCTTGGTGAGTCGTCTGAGGGAAGGCCGGAAGTCATCGTCGGACATTCTGTCAGCAAGGTGACATTCAGACCGATGAGTGATGACGAGATTCGCGCTTATATCCAGACACGAGAGCCTATGGACAAGGCGGGTTCGTACGGTGTGCAGGGGATCGGTGCGGTCTTTATTGAAAAGATCGAAGGAGACTTCTACAGCATTATGGGACTGCCGCTGAATCTCTTGAATCAGATGCTGCTCAGATTCGGTATCAGTTCCCTGAAGCGGGTTTAACATATAGGCGGAGCGGGTGGGAGCCTGCTTCTCCTGTTTTTTGGGAACCAACTGGACGGTTACTGGTTCTGTACGTATGTTGTAAGATAGATGCCACCCCACGCCAGCACCTCCTCCACATAGGCTGAAAGCCCCAGCCAACTTTTCTATTAAGTCAAGATGCCAGCACATTGACTGGACAATCTGTAACGAGTACAATAACAGTAAGCGACGTTGCTCGCATTCTTTCGGGAGGTCATTTTGCCATGAACAGTGAATTTACGATAGCCGTTCACAGTCTTGTACTGCTGACGCATCTTCCCGATCATATGGCCACGAGCGAAGAAATTGCTGCCAACGTTTCCACACACTCGGCCCGAATCCGCAAGGTGATGGGATTCCTCCGCAAGGCGGGCTATGTTTCAACGAAAGAAGGCATCGGTGGCGGTTTCATTTTAAGCTGCAACCCCGACGAAGTCACGCTCGGTGAAATCTATCGGTTAACATGTCAAGGCTCGCTGAAGCCAAGCTGGTGCTCAGGGGATGAGAACGAGTCCTGCATGGTCGCATCGAAGATGGACCGCGTCATGGTTACAGTGTTTACGGAAGCCGAGAAACAGATGGAGAAGTATTTTGATCAGCACACGATCGGCAGTATGCTCAAGCGGATCATGGATACGGAATGTAAGCAATCGAATAAGGAATCTTTGTCCTAGAAGCCCTCGGATCTTAACAACCGGGGGCTTTGTTGCGTTCTTATAAGCATTCTCCAATGAATGGGATATTCAAAAGAAACATAACCTACAAACATGTGAAAGAGGGGAATTCATGGAAGCTGCTGATCTGATGATTCGAGAAGTACCCAATGAAGACAGACCAAGGGAGCGGATGTTAAAATATGGTCCTGAGGCACTGAGCAACGCCGAATTGCTGGCGGTTCTCCTGCGGACGGGGACGGTGTCGGAATCTGCGATTCGACTGGCAGGCCGCATTTTGAGTGAAAGCGGCGGGCTTTACAGCCTTGTCGATATGAGCAGGGACCAGCTGATTCAGATTAAAGGCATCGGGGATGCCAAAGCGCTGCAAATTTTGGCGGGCATCGAGCTTGGACGCAGGTTGGCGAAGACGACAATGAATGAACGGGCAACCATTCGTTCTCCGAAGGATGTGTCTGCGCTTTTAAGTGAGGATCTCCGTTTTTTGCAGAAGGAGCATTTTGTCTGCCTCTTTTTAAATACCAAAAACCATGTGCTCGCTCAGGAGACGCTGTCCATAGGCAGCTTGAATGCGTCCATCGTACATCCCCGGGAAGTGTTCCGGGCGGCAATTAAACGCAGCAGCGCTTCGATTATATGCGTACATAACCACCCGAGCGGCGATCCGACGCCAAGTCCGGAAGATGTGCAGCTGACAGAACGTCTCGTTCAAGCGGGGATGATTATCGGCATTGAGGTGTTGGATCACATCATAATCGGGGACCAGAAATTCATAAGTTTGAAGGAACAAGGCTACATGTAATATAATATTATTTATGCTCGTTATACGATCAAACGAACGATGCAATATGGATCAGAGACACTGTTAAGACGCAACATGAAAGGAGCAACACCCATGTTCGGTGGTTTTACGAAAGATTTAGGAATCGATCTAGGTACAGCTAATACGCTTGTTTATGTGAAAGGCAGAGGAATTATCGTCAGGGAACCTTCAGTGGTCGCTCTGCGTACGGATACAAAAACGATTGAGGCTGTTGGAGACGCCGCTAAAAAAATGATCGGCCGCACGCCGGGTAACATCCGCGCGATTCGTCCGATGAAAGATGGCGTGATCGCCGACTTTGAGACGACATCGACGATGATTCGTTATTTCTTGAGACAAGCCCAAAAGCAGCGCTTACTGTTCCAGCGGCATCCGAACGTTATGGTGTGCGTACCGTCGGGCATTACCGCCGTGGAAAAAAGAGCCGTCGAAGACGCCACCAAACAAGCCGGCGCGCGCGAAGCATATACCATTGAAGAACCGTTTGCAGCTGCAATCGGAGCCGATCTTCCCGTCTGGGAACCGACAGGCAGCATGGTGGTCGATATCGGGGGAGGCACGACGGAAGTGGCGGTTATATCCTTGGGCGGTATTGTGACCAGCCGTTCGATCCGGATTGCCGGTGATGAAATGGATGATGCTATCATTCAATATATTAAAAGAACTTATAATTTGATGATCGGCGAACGCACGGCGGAAACGCTGAAAATGGAAATCGGCTCGGCACTGCCGACAGATCAGCCGGAACCGCTGGAAATCCGCGGACGCGATCTCGTGAGCGGGCTGCCGAAGACGATGAGCGTGACCTCGCATGAGATTACCGAGGCGCTGACCGACACGGTTAACGCGATTGTGGATGCGGTCAAGGTTACGCTCGAGAAATGCCCGCCTGAGCTTTCAGCGGATATTATGGATCGCGGCATCGTGTTGACCGGCGGAGGCGGCTTGCTGCGCAACCTCGACCGTCTGCTAGCCAGAGAAACCGGCATGCCCGTCCTCGTCGCCGAAAACCCGCTGGATTGCGTCGCGATCGGCACGGGCCGGGCGCTTGAGAATATCCATTTGTTCAAAACAAAATCAGGTCATAGCACGAGGTATAAGCGTTAAACCATGGTTAGAAGGTGTTCATTTTGTTCAAATTGATGGGGAATAAGAGGCTGATCTTTTTAATGGTCGGCCTGATCTGCTTTTTTATACTGATGGGTCTGACGTTAGGCGCAAGGGCGCCGATGACATGGCCGGAGAAATTCATTAAAGATTCGGTGTCATGGACGCAAGGACTGTTCTACAAGCCTGCAGCCTCAATCGCAGGTTTCTTTGAAGACATCCGGCAGCTGCGGGTTATCTATGAGGAGAACAAAACGCTTAAGCTCACCCTCACGCAGTATGCGCGGGATACGCAGCGTCTGAACGAGCTCGAGGCGCAAAATAAGCGCTTAATGGAGGCGCTTGGCTTTACTGAGCGGCAGCGTCAAGCCAACGTGTACAAATATCGGATCGCTGAAGTGGTGACGATTGATCCGGATCCGTACAACAGCACGGTCACCATTAACTTGGGGGATGCGGACGGCATTAAAGAAAATATGGCCGTTATGACCGTTGATGGGCTGGTCGGTCGTGTGAGCAAAGTGTTCGGCTTCCATTCCAACGTCCAGCTGCTGACGGAAATTAATGATACGGACACGAATTCCAAAGCGATTGCAGTAACCGTTAAAGGCAATGAAAGCGAGCCTTTCGGCATGATCGAATCATACGATTCCAAGACGGGTGAACTCGTAATGAACAAAGTCGAACAAGCGGATTCGCTCAAAGTCGGGGACACGATCATCACCTCGGGTCTCGGGCAAGTATTCCCGAAAGGGATCGAAGTAGGGACGATTGCCTCCATCGGACCTGGCGAATTCGGCATCACCTACAAGGTGATGGTCAAACCGAAAGCTACATTCAGCCATATTCGCGAAGTGTTTGTGGTTGAAGTCCCGGAAGTGAAATGAGGTGGGATCCCTGTTTAGTCGACACTATCCCTGGCTGATTCTTCTTGGGCTGCTGATTCTGCAAGGCACGATCGTGCATTGGCTCATCCCGTCATCATGGCAGTCGCAAGTTTATGTGGCACCGCATTTTACACTGGTATTCGTACTATTTATTGGACTTTTTCGTCATCGTCATTCCGCATTAGTTTACGGGCTCATCTTCGGACTTTTGCAAGATTTTAACTACTACAGTTCCATTCTCGGCATCTATTCGTTCGGAATGGGGCTCTCCGGCTACTTGGCGGGGCTCACCCAGCGCCGGCAGCCGAATCTCGTTTTTTATAATTTGTTGATTACCGGGCTCGGATTGTTGACCTTTGAATTCATTAATTACGGGATTAACCGGTTGTTTAAGCTGATCGATGTGAATTGGGAATTTGCTCTGACTCACTACATGCTTCCAAGTGTTCTCTTTAACCTGCTGTTCGCCTTGCTGTTCTATGTGCCCATGCGCAAGCTTCTTGAAGGGAAGCACAGTCCAGCGACAGGTACGGATGATTAATTTTGCAAGCCTTTAGCAGGAAAAGTTAGGACATGAACCGAAATGTATAGGTTGGGTGGGAGGTCAGAATGCAAATATGTCTGCTACAAAGCATCATGTGATGATAAAAGGGGTCAAGGATGGCCTTGTATTTTTGCTTAACGACGCATGCGAATGGGAAGCTTTGCTGCAGGAGCTTCAGCACAAGCTGGAGAAAACGCATCAGCAGATTTTGACAGGCCCAATCGTACATGTTCATGTCAAATTAGGCAGCCGTGAAGTTACAGAGGAACAAAAAGAAGAAATCCGAGCGATTATCCGGCAAAAAGGAAATCTGCTTATACAATCGATAACAAGCGAGTTGAAGTCGCAGCAGGGCGATAGCGGGCAAAGCTCATCGATCACGACACTCAAAGGTATGATCCGTTCCGGCCAGACCCTTCATCATGAAGGAGATCTGCTCTATCTCGGCGATGTGAATCCCGGGGGGACGATCATTTGCACAGGGAACATCTATGTGATGGGCTCGCTGCGCGGTATGGCGCATGCAGGCGTGGACGGGAATGAGGGTGCGATTATTGCGGCGTCTCATATGCGGCCAACCCAGCTGCGGATTGCGGGAATTATCAGCCGTCCGCCGGATGAGTGGGGCATTGAAGAGGCATTCATGGAGTTTGCTTATATCAAGGAAGGCAAGATGGAGATCGATAAGCTTCATCATCTGCACCGTCTTGGACCGGAAGCGCTGCTGGGCTAGGCTTATAGGTTAAATAATTTAAAGTTCGGGAGTGAAAAAATCATGGGAGACGCAATCGTAGTCACTTCGGGAAAAGGCGGCGTCGGTAAAACGACGACCTCAGCTAATCTGGGCACGGCTTTAGCTTTGCTGGGGAAAAAGGTTTGCATGGTGGATACCGATATCGGATTGCGTAATCTGGATGTCGTGATGGGACTTGAGAACCGGATCATCTATGATCTGGTCGATGTTGTCGAAGGCCGCTGCCGATTGACTCAAGCTCTAATCAAAGATAAGCGGTTTGAAGAGCTGTACCTGCTTCCGGCCGCACAAACCAAGGACAAGAATGCGGTCTCGCCGGAAGATATCAAGCAGATCATTCTGGAGCTTAAAAAGGATTTTGATTATGTCATCATTGACTGCCCGGCAGGGATTGAACAAGGCTTTAAGAACGCTGTTGCCGGTGCGGATAAAGCGGTCGTTGTGACGACTCCGGAAAATGCGGCTGTGCGCGATGCGGATCGGATTATCGGACTGTTGGAAAATGAAAAAATCGCTTCGCCGAAGCTGGTGATCAATCGTATTCGTCCGACAATGGTGAAGAAGGGCGAGATGCTGGACATCGATGAGATCTGCAACGTGCTGGCTATCGATCTGCTTGGCATCGTGCCAGATGATGAATATGTCATTAAAGCGGCGAACCAAGGCGAACCGACGGTCATGAATCCGTCTTCGCGCGCGGCGATTGCCTATCGGAACATTGCTAGACGTATTCTGGGTGATACGGTGCCGCTCATGCCGCTTGAGGACAAGACAGGCTGGGTTAGACGTATGAAAAAGTTTATCGGGATAGGATGATTTGTCAGTGTTAGCGAAATTAAAAAACATTGATATTCCTATCGTAGTCATTTTGTTTGCTTTTATGGTCACCAGCACGATGATGGTGTACAGTGCCTCTGTCGACCATCCGACCATTTCCATCAGCATTACCAAAATTCTTGTCCTATATGCTGTAGGTTTAGTTGCATTTCTTGGCATCAGTTTGTTCGATTACCGGGTTCTGGTCAAAATCGCGCCCTACCTGTACGGCATCGGCATCGTTTCGTTGATCGCGGTCTACTTGTTCGGCGCCAAAATCCACGGTGCACGCGGATGGTTTGAGCTTCCTGGCGGGCTGAACTTTCAGCCGGCCGAGCTGGTGAAGCTGATCCTGATTATTTGCGTCACGGCGCTATTGGCAAGGCGCGAAGGGGATCGGCTGCAGCTGAAAAGGGACGTTATTCCTGTAGGTGCAGCTGTGCTTTTACCGTTTATCCTCGTTTTGATCCAGCCGGATTTGGGGAATGCGGTTATTTTTATCGTGATTCTCGTCGGGATGATCTGGATCGGGAACGTGAAATACATGCACGTTCTGCTGAGCATTGTTATCGTCGCGGGAGTCGGCTACTTGTCCTTGACCCTGTACAAGCATTTTCACGATGCTTTGTTCGAGATCCTCAAGCAACAGGGCTTCAGCCACTGGATGGACAGGATCGACACGTTCCTCTATCCGCAGGATGTGTCGGCAGATGATAATTACCAGGTGCGGAATGCCGTCAGAGCCATCGGTTCCGGCGGGCTGGAAGGCGAAGGGTTCCTCAAAGGGACATCCGTCCACAGTAACTTCATTCCTTTCGCCTATTCGGATTCGATTTTCGTTGTTGTCGGCGAGGAATTCGGCTTTCGCGGCGCGGCGATTCTGCTGTTGATTTACTTCATGCTGATTTATCGGATGATTCTCATTTCGATTCAGAGCACACACCTGAGCGGCGCGTATATCGTGGTTGGCGTTGTGTCGATGTTTGTTTTCCAGATTTTCGAAAATGTTGGCATGATGATCGGCATTATGCCCTTAACCGGAATTACACTGCCGTTCATCAGCTATGGCGGTACATCTTTGCTCATTAACATGCTGTCGCTGGGCTTGGTGATGAGTGTGAAGCTCCATCAGGACCGAGAGCCGGAGCTGTTCTAAAGTGAGGCCGCCTCAAGTTATCTGTAGATAGCTTGGGGCGGCTTTTTGTGTTTGCACCGCGGGGGGAGGTCGGTGTGCGCGAGCGGTGGGTGGCGCGGGTTTAACGTCGCCAAACGCGCTAAACTGCCCCGCCGATGGGTGCATGCGAACGGGCTATGCGAGTTTGGCGTTGTTTAATGACGCAAAAGCGAGCCGCCGAGCGGATCTGCCCGGTATAGCGCCGACGAACACGCTAAAACGCCGTCATCGCCACCATAGCCGTCCCCCGTCCCCCGTCCCCGTGGCGCCGCCCTTCTTTTCCTGTACCGACTCCTATCTGTAAGCTTCATAATCTTGTCCTTCCGCACATAGGATGTACTAAGGCTAAGGCTGGGTGAATGGAGGAGGGTACTTCTATGGAAGTTAAAGATAAAATCAAACAGCGCAGGCTGGAGCGCCTGCGCCATCTGCGCGAGTCCCATGATGCGGGCTACAGCGGCCATGCTAACCATGCTAACCACGCTGGCCACGCCAGCAGCTCGGCACCACCGCCCGCGCAGCCGTATAACCCGCCGCATCGCATGCCGATTCGGCTGGAACAGGAGCTGCCGGTCCATGCGGATGCAGATTGGAGGCGGCGCATGGAGGAGGACCCCGAGTTCGCGTGGCGCTACAAACAGCGCATGGATTCCTCCTTGCACGGACGCAATTATCACGATGCTGAGGAACGCAGCTTATTCACACCACCATCGCGCCAATCGATCGTGGTCAAGCTGCTGATGAGCTGCGTGCTGTTTGCAGCTATCTACGGCATGTTCCATGTTGATCAGCCATGGGCGACAAAGGGGAAAGCGTGGGTCACGGCTTCGCTGACGCAGTCGTATGATTTTAGCGGGCTATCCGCGTGGTACACCGACCGTTTCGGCGGATCGCCATCTTTTATCCCGAGCTTTCAAAACCGCGGCGGTGACGATGCGATCAAAGTGAGCGCTTCGAACAAGCGAACGTTATTTTCGCCAGTAAAAGGTAGCATTGTAACGCTGTATAACGGAGATACTCAGCTTGGAGTTCGTTTGACTACAGCATCCTTAGCGCCGGTGTATGCGCTCGATACGGGACAAGTCATATTTGCCGGAACCTCGCCTGACACGGGGCTGACGATTATCATCCGCCACCCGAACGGCCTGCAATCTGTCTACGGCTCGCTAAGCGAAGCGCATGTGGAAGTTAATGACTGGATTAACCGCGGCGAAGCGGTGGGCAAAGCGGCAAAATCCGATGCAGGCAAAGGTACATTTTATTTTGCGGTGACAAAGGACGGGCATCCTGTCAATCCGACGGATGTGATCTCCTTTGATTAAATGGGCGGGAACGACCTATCGCTTTCATCCGCTATTTACGCTCATTCTGATCGGCTCTGCCTTGACAGGGTACTTCCTTGAGGCAGTGACTCTCTTCGGTATCGTCCTCGTGCACGAGCTCGGCCACTTGGCAGCCGCGAAGGGCTTCGGCTGGCGTGTGCGCGAGGTACAGCTGCTGCCGTTCGGCGGTGTGATCGTAGTCGAGGAGCTGGGCACGGTCGCAACGGGAGAAGAGCTCATCGTCACCTTGGCGGGGCCACTGCAGCATGTCTGGATGATCCTGACTGCATGGCTGGTGCAATGGTTTGGGATAGGGGACCCAGCGTGGTGGAACTATTTCATTGAGGCGAACGTCATGATCGGTCTTTTCAATCTGCTGCCTGTGCTGCCGCTGGATGGAGGTAAAGTCATGCAGTGCTTGCTGGGTTATGTGCTGCCCTACCACCGTACGATATTGTATACAGCTTGGATCAGTATGGTCTTAAGTGCGGTGGTCATCGCTGCAGCCGTCGTCCAACTGCTATCTGGGCAGTTACCGCTAAACTTGCTCGTGATCGGACTGTTCCTGCTCATTTCGAACTGGTATGCCTACCGGCAGCTGCCTTACCATTTTTTCCGCTTTTTGATGTCGCGCGGGGAGCGGGTGAGCCGGCTGCTAAGCAAGGGCACCTTGGCGCAGCCGATCGTTGTCACGAAGCAGCGGACGATGGCGGAAACCGTGAAGCTTTTTATGCGGGAAAAATATCACCTGATTTACGTTGTCAACGAAAAAGGCCGAATTCAAGCCGTTTTGCCGGAACAGCAGCTGGTCAGCGGTTATTTGGAAGGAAAAAAACCAGGAAGTGCAGTTTCCGACCTTTTCATGTAAAATAACCTGAAGAGGTGAAAGCATGAAGCAGCTCATCATTCACTGTGCACCGGAGCTTACGCAAGCGGCCTTGCTGGAAGACGGTCAGCTTGTAGAGTACGATACGCAGTATCCGCTTGATTCACAGCGAGCTGGCAGCATCTATAAAGGCCGCGTCATCAATGTGCTTCCCGGCATGCAGGCGGCATTTGTCGATATTGGTTTATCGAAGAACGCGTTCTTATATATAGATGATCTGCTCCCCGTCCATTTGGATAAACAGCCGAAAATCAAGCCGTCGATTACGGATATTATCAAAGTTGGCCAGACCCTGATGGTTCAAGTCACCAAAGACCCGCAGGGAACCAAGGGCGCGAGGGTCACGACCCATGTCTCCATTCCGGGGCGCTGGGTGGTGTACATGCCTGACGCCGACTACATTGCAATTTCCCGCAAAATCGAACTCGAAGCCGAACGGCAAAGATTGAAGCAGATCGCCGAGGGGCTGCTGCTGCCTGGCGAAGGCGTTATTGTCCGCACTGGAGCGGTCGGCCAAAGCGAGGAAGATATCCGCGATGATTTGCAGAATTTGCGGGATGTCTGGAATGCGACCTGCGTGAAATTGGACGAGATGCAAGCGCCGGCGCAGCTATATCAAGATCTGGACCTGCTGCCCAAACTGGCCCGAGACGTGATCAAGGATGATGTCAAGGAAGTTTGGATGAACGACGCCAAGGTTTATGAGGAAATGAAGCAGCTGCTGCGCAGAATGAATCCTGGCTGGCGGGGGCGGGTTGCGTATTACGACCGGAAAGTGCCCTTGTTCGACCAATTTGGCGTGACAGAGGAATTGAGCCGGAGCTTCAGGCGAAAAATATGGCTGCCCAGCGGCGGCTACCTGGTCATTGATCAAACTGAGGCGCTGACGGTCATTGATGTCAACACAGGCAGGTACACAGGCTCGGTGGATTTGGAGCAAACCGTGTTTGACATTAACTGCGAAGCGGCGATTGAAATTCCAAGACTGCTCCGGTTGCGTAATACACGCGGCATTATCATCGTTGATTTTATCGATATGAATTCGGAAGTAAACCGTTTGGCCGTGGTGGATCATATGGCGCAAGCGGTGCGCAAAGACCGCTCCAAAACAGTCATCGTCGGCTGGACCAAGCTGGGTCTGCTGGAGATGACGCGCAAACGTAAATAATGCATTGCATAGGTAATTGTCTTGTGATATAATACTCGAAGTGTGTTGTTTAGGCATGCTGTAACCGCACGAATCGGGTCGAAGTATGGCGGGCGTAATGCCAGTCGTCACCTAGATAAGGCGAGTCTGAGACATGAGGAGGTAATGAGAATGTACGCAATTATTGAAACAGGTGGTAAGCAGTACAAAGTTCAAGAGGGCGATGTTCTGTACATCGAGAAATTGAACGCAGCTGAAGGTGAAGTTGTTTCTTTTGATCGCGTGCTTGCAGTTTCCAAAGAGAGCGGTCTGGTTGTAGGTGCTCCATTGGTTGCTGGTGCTGCTGTTTCCGCGAAAGTGGAAAAACACGGCAAAGGCGCGAAGGTTATCGTATACAAATACAAACCTAAAAAGAACTACCACAAAAAGCAAGGTCATCGTCAACCGTACACGAAAGTTGTCGTTGAGAAAATCCAAGCGTAAGAGACAAGTCCTATGATCTATGTGACCATAGAACGACTCTCACCGGATTCACCTCAAATTACATCTTTTGTGGTGGAAGGCCATGCCGAATATGACGTGCCTGGCAAGGACTTGGTCTGCGCGGCAGTATCTGCGATTAGCGTGGGTACATGCAATTCGATTGAATCGATAACCGGCGTGATTCCTATTCATGAGATGGAGCCCGGGCTGCTGGATGTAACATTTCCGGAGCAAGCGGCGGATGTCCCTGAAACATGGAGTCAAGTTCAGTTGATTCTCGAATCCATGGTCGTCATGTTACAAACCATTGAAGTTAATTACGGTGAATATATAACCATTGAAACTATTTATCGCAAAGGAGGATGACACCATGTTGCAATTGAATCTTCAGTTATTCGCTTCCAAAAAGGGAGTGGGTTCCACAAAGAACGGTCGTGATAGCATCGCGAAACGCCTTGGCGTGAAGCGTGCTGACGGCCAAACAGTTACTGCGGGCAGCATTCTCGTTCGTCAACGCGGAACGAAAATTCACCCAGGTAACAATGTCGGCATCGGTTCGGACGATACACTGTTCGCTTTGGTACAAGGCGTAGTGAAGTTCGAACGTTGGGGTCGCGATCGCAAAAAAGTGAGCGTATACCCAGTTGATGTAGCTCCTGTAGCTGCTGCTGTAGAAGTATAAGAAGCAATCCCCGGCGAGCGATAAGTTCGCTGGGGTTTTTCTTTTTATACATATTTTAGAAGTCGTTGGTGAAATTTCCCATCTGGCGTGCTATACTGTAGGAACGGTTACCATGCAGGCGAGAACGGAGCGAAGCGGCAATGAAGCAGACGGGCAGTGTACAAGTTTATCTTTTGGTACTCGTGCTGATCGGATTAACGGGTTTAATGTTTGTGGATCCTTGGGTAATCAGGCTGGCCTTGATCTTGATTATCGTGCTCTTGGGTTATACCGCTTTTAAGTTGGAAGCCAGCAGGGTGCAGGAGATATGGAGTGAGAAACTCCAGTACGAGGAGCAGAGGCACGTTGCGAATGTGCTGCAGATCGTGAACCGGCTGCGTCATGATTGGATGAACGATATGCAGATTTTTTTCGGTTATATTCAGCTGAAGAAATTTGATAATTTACGGCCATATATGGAAAAAATAAAAGAGAATATGCAGCAGGAAAGCAATTTGTCCAAGCTGGGTATTCCGTCCTTGATCGCATATATCATTTCGTATCGGGTAAAGTCCAAATGGCTTCAGCTTGAGGTCGAGCTGGACCAAGAGGTGAATCTGGGCCAGCTTCCGCTGCGCGATGGCCTTGTGGAGAGCCTGGTGCGTAGAGTATTGGGGCTCTTTGAACAATACGCGGCTGGCAGCGGGGATGAGCATGGGGTACTGAGCTTGGCCTTCGATGTGCAAGAGGAGGCTTTGCTGCTTGACTTTGCTTATCAAGGTCCGTATGATCAGGCTGGAATGGAAGTTGCTATACGAGAAGCGCTGAGGGAGTCGAAGGATGTTTCGCTCGATCAGCAAGGTTGGCAAGACGAGGAAGCGGTCGTGACGATACGGCTGCCCTTTCGATCACATCGAGGTCTTTTAGCCGCAAGCGGCTAAAGGTCTTTGTTTATTGAGGTGTAAGTATGTTTGTAGATAAAGCGAAGATATTTGTAAAAGGCGGCGACGGCGGCGACGGTCTCGTGGCGTTCCGTCGCGAGAAATACGTACCGGAAGGCGGTCCTGCCGGCGGCGACGGCGGACATGGCGGCGACGTCGTTTTTCGTGTCGACGAAGGTTTGCGGACGCTGATGGATTTCCGCTACCAGAAGCATTTTAAGGCGGACCGCGGCGAGAAGGGCCGCAATAAGTCGCAGCACGGCGCGAATGCCGACGACATGATCGTGCGTGTCCCTCCGGGCACGACCGTTGTCGATGACGACACGCAGGAGGTAGTTGCTGACCTGGTGCGCCATGGCCAGGAAGTGGTTGTAGCCAAGGGAGGCCGCGGAGGCCGCGGGAACATTCGCTTCGCCACCACCCAGAACACTGCGCCCGAAATCGCCGAGAACGGCGAAGAGGGGCAAGAGCGCTGGGTGACGCTGGAGCTGAAAGTGATGGCCGACGTCGGCCTCGTCGGTTTCCCGAGCGTGGGCAAGTCCACGCTGCTGTCGGTGGTATCCGCAGCGAAACCGAAGATCGCGGCGTATCATTTCACGACCCTCACCCCGAACCTCGGGGTCGTGGATGTCGGCGAGGGCCGCAGCTTCGTGATGGCGGACCTGCCGGGTTTGATCGAGGGCGCCCACGAAGGTGTAGGCCTCGGCCATGAATTCCTGCGTCACGTGGAGCGGACGCGGGTGATCGTGCACGTCGTGGACATGTCCGCTGCGGACGGCCGCGATCCTTATGAGGATTTCCTCAAGATCAATGAGGAAATCAAGCTGTATAACGCGAAGCTGGAGCAGCGCCCGCAGATCGTGGTCGCCAACAAGATGGACATGCCCGATGCGGAGGACAACTTGACCTTGTTCAAGGAGCAGCTGGCGGAAGACGGCCGCGAAGTGAATATTTATCCGATCTCGGCTTTGACGCGCGGTGGTGTTCAGGAATTGCTCTATAAGATTGCGGACGTTCTGGACAGCATCCCGGACGCGCCGGAATTGGAAGAAGTCGCTGAGGTGGAAGAACGCAAGGTGTATCGCTTGGAGAAGCGCGATGAGCAGGATTTCACCATTACGCGGGATAACGATGTGTTCGTTGTAGAGAGCCCTTCAATCGAGCGGCTGATCAAGCGGACGAACTTCAGTACGCATGATGGCGTTGTGCGCTTTGCGCGGATTTTACGTAATATGGGCATCGATAAGGAGCTGCGCAGCCGCGGCGCTGTTGACGGCCAGACGATCCGCATTGCTGACTTTGAGTTTGAATTTGTAGAAAAAGAGTAAACGACAACATACGGAGCTTCCCAAGAGTAGATGAACCTACTGGAGGGAGGCTTTTTTGTTTTTTTTGCAGGGGATACGGATATTTCGTTACGACGACAAATTTGTGTTATTAAACTTGACATTATTTATAAATGTTATTACGATTCTATTATTAAATCAACTTTATGTTATAAAATATAACATTTAACTGTCGTGGTGACGGTGCGGAGGAGGTGAGCAATTGAAGCAATGGATCCAGGAGATAAGCGGGTTAGGTGATGATGCCCGGGATTTATCCTATGGAGAAGCGGTCGAGGCAGCGCATGAGTTGGCGCGTGGGGATGCGACAGAAGCGGGATGTGCAGCTTTTTTGATGGCGCTTAGGATGAAGGGAGCGGTAGAAGAGGAGCTTGCGGCGTTCATCGATGTGTTTCGCAGCTATTCGCTGCCCTATCCGGCCATAGCCGATTCATTGACCTGCGCTTGTGCAGCGGACGGACGCCGCATGTTTCCGGTATCGCTGCCGGTCAGTCTGCTGCTTGCGTCTGCCGGATTTCCTCAGGTGCTGCTTGGCGGTCAGTCGCTGCGACCTCAGTGGGGCGTTGGCTTGCAGGAGGTTTTGCAACGTTTTGGTGTCGCTCAAGAGCTGTCGGCGAAAGCGTGGGGGGCCATTTGGCTTCAGCTGCACGTCGGTTATTTGCAGACCGATACGCTTTGTCCACCACTTGGCAGGTTGAAGTCGGTTCGTGAGCAGCTGGGGGTAAGAACGATTTTTAACTTCATTGAACCTGTCATCAATCCGGTAAAGTCCTCCCAGATGATCGTCGGTGTGCCCAGCGCCTCCTTGGCCGAAACTATGATTCCGGTGGCGATGCGCTCGGGCTTTCAGTATGTGTATGTCATTCATGGCTTGGAGGGGACAGTGGATTTGCCGCTTTACAGCAACAGCCTCATCCGAATTGTCACGCCCTGGGGTGATGAGTCCCGACTGATTGAGCCGCAGAAGTTCGGCTTCTCTAGCGATCCGCTCCCGTCTATGGATATCAGTGAACAATTGAGGATGCTGCAGCGAATCATGGATGGAGAGGATTCGGATGAAGTCAAGAGAGAGCGGGATCATGTTATTTTTAATGCAGGCTTACGTTTGACCTGGTTTGACAAGGTTGGCAGCTATGAGGAAGGCTTTCAGTTGGCAGAAGCTCTGCTGCGCAGAAAAGAAGCGCATAAAGTTATGCGGCGATGGGTGGATTTGAGTCAACAATGGAGCCGTCAGGAGCGGCAGGGTGATGATGATCAGCAGTCAGAGTTATCGGGTTAAGGGCGACCCTAAAGCGCAGGAAGCTGCGAATGAGGGAGTCCTTTTTTTAATGTTCAGGGAATAATTACAGCTTTACCCCTCGAAACTGGATGTGTTACCATCTAATAGTCGAAAATAAATAGATTTCCAATCTTCTATCCACCCCCTCAAATGGGCTCGTACATACGAAAGATTGTAAGGATCATAGTTTCGGCGAGATCAACGCTAACGACGTCAGTTTTTCTGACGGGAAACCCTTAGGAGGCCACAACATGAAAAAACAACTTTTGACCTTTTTACTCGTGCCTGCCATAGCGTTTGGCGCTGTCACGGTTCCACTTCCACAGCAAGCTTCGGCTGCAACAGCCGGTCAAATTGTCAGCAGTGTCAGTTTTAGAGCCGCGGCGAATGAGAATTCCACCCGCATTCGTTATTTGAAAGCCGGCGAGAAGGTTACCATTTTGGAGAAAGTCAACAGCTGGTGGTATAAAGTACAAGATCAGAGCGGAAAAGTCGGTTACGTCTCTACAAGCGATAAATATATTAAGGAATCCGGTTCGATTACAACGCCACCTCCAAGCCAACCGGTTGCAGGGACAGGACGCATTGTCGCCAGTGTCAGCTTTAGAACAGAGGCGAACGAGAATTCCACCCGTATTCGTTACTTGAAGGTTGGAGAAACGGTGCAAATCCTTCAGAAGGTGAACGCGTACTGGTATAAGGTCAAAGCATCCGATGGCCGTGAAGGTTACATAAGTACGAGTTCGAAATACATACAAACAAGCGGAACGATTTCCGACGGCTCATCCGGCAGTGGTTCGGGCAACGGCTCCAGTGGCGGCTCCGTTACTGAGCAAGCGCAAAAAGTGATTGCAGCGGGTAAGAAATATTTAGGCACGCCATACGAATACGGCTCCAGCCGTAACGATACAAGCACGTTTGACTGCTCGGACTTCGTTCGTCAGGCATTCCTTGACGGAATCGGCCTGAAGCTGCCTAGCGACTCCCGTGGTCAAGGCGACTACGTGAAAGCGAAAGGCAACGCGAAGACAGATTGGCATGATTTGCAGCCAGGTGACCTGATGTTCTTTATGGAGTATCGGGGAACGGCGGCTTCGAATTACAGCGGTGTGAACAAATCCAACCAGACCATTACCCACGTGGCGATCTATCTGGGGAATGGGCAAATTCTATCCACGTATTCCAAGGAAAGCGGAGGCGTGCGGATTGATACCTTTGCTGGCAAACATTGGGAATACCGTTTCTTATTTGGCGGAAGCGCACTATAGTAAAAAGGACAGGCTCGACGATTGGTCGAGGCCTGTCCTTTTTTTTATACTTGCTCAGGATCAACGAGGGGGTGCCAATGAATCGTCGGTAATCCGCTCTCCGGATGCAAGCCGGCTGAACCGATCCAAGGATGCGGCGTAAGCCCGACGGTGAAGTAATGTTCGAGCAGCGCGCGGAAAATGTAGGGCAAGGGGCGCTCCAGGACATCCCCGCGCTGGATCCAATGCAGGGAGCCTTCGCTGGTCTCAATTCGTGGATTGACATCGGTGTTGCCTATATAGAAAAATTGCTGCCGCACTTCATCGCCGTTCAGCCGCAGCAAGACGTATTGCATGCGCAATCCTTCAATCTCATCGTATTCAATCCCGGTTTCTTCATAGATTTCCCGCAAGCAAGCGGCGCGCGGATTGTTCAGCTCGTCCGGCTCCAGATGACCGCCGACCGCTGCCCATAAGCCGGGAGACAGCTTGCGGCTCATCGAACGTTTCATCATCAGCAATTCGTCTCGGCTGTTCCATAGCAGTGCCGTCGACATCATGCGTAAAGTTATCATGGATCTTTGTCTCCTTCATTCAGGGATTCTATCACTTTAACATAGCTTGAACCGGAACAGCAAAATTTGCGCGTGTCTGCAAGCCTGCAAGAAAATTGCCTATTGCTTCGTACGGCTCATTTCGATATAATGTCCACTATAAAGAAACAATAGTCTTTCTAGAGAGGACGGATATACCGTGCCGGAAGACAAAGGATTTTATCACTCTATCAAGCATGCAGGACCTGAGAAGTATTATTTGATTCGGGAAGATATTTTACCCGAAGGCGTGCTTAAGACGGTCCAGGCGAAGGAACTGCTTGCGCGGGGCGAAGTGAAGACGATTCATGACGCGGTCGAGCAGGTGGGCTTAAGCCGAAGCGCTTTTTATAAATACAAGGATGGCATCCATCCCTTGAGTAAGCTGGAGCGTGAGCGGATCATTACGATTTCCATGAACTTGGAGCATCGCTCGGGTATTTTGTCCAAGGTGCTTGCGCTCATCGCGATTCTCGAAGGCAATGTGCTTACGATCCATCAGACGATCCCGCTGCAGGGTATGGCCAATGTCGTTGTTTCCGTGGAGACGACGTCCTTGGGCGAAGAAGTGAGTCAGTTGTTGGACCGGCTTCAAGCGATGGAAGGTGTCAAACGAGCCATCATTATCGGTCAAGGCAGTTAATACGAATTTAGGAGGCTATATGAAATGAAACCAATCAAGGTAGGATTACTTGGACTTGGAACTGTTGGGACAGGCGTTGTCCGCATTGTGGAGGGGCATCAAGAGGATTTGCTGCGTCAGACAGGCTCCCCGATTGAAATTGCGAAAATTTTGGTGCAGGACAAAGCGAAGAGCCGCAATATTTCCGTAGATGCGGATAAGTTGACCGAGAACGCTTGGGATGTTATTAATGATAGCGAAATCGATGTGATCGTCGAGGTTATGGGCGGCGTGGAAACGACGAAAGAGCACATTTTAACGGCGCTGAATAATGGCAAGCATATCGTCACTGCAAATAAAGATTTGATGGCCTTGTATGGAGCGGAGATTTTGGAAAGAGCCGCGGAAAAGGGCTGCGATGTGTTCTATGAGGCAAGCGTCGCCGGCGGTATTCCGATTATCCGCACGCTGGTGGAAGGATTTTCGTCCGACCGGATTACGAAGATCATGGGTATCGTGAATGGCACGACGAATTACATTTTAACGAAAATGAGCCAGGAAGGCGCAGCCTATGCGGATGTGCTGAAAGAAGCGCAAGCCCTCGGCTATGCGGAAGCGGATCCGACTTCTGACGTGGAAGGGCTCGATGCGGCTCGCAAAATGACGATTTTGTCGACGCTTGGCTTCCATGCCAATATTGCGCTTAATGATGTCGAAGTAAAAGGCATCTCCCAGGTCAGCAAGGAAGATATCCAGTACGGCAAGAAGCTTGGTTATGAAGTGAAGCTGCTGGGTATTGCCGAGAGCCATGACGGCCATATTTCCGTGAGCGTTCAGCCTACGATGGTCAAAAGCTCGCATCCGCTGGCAGCGGTCAACGGCGTTTTCAACGCTGTCTATGTAACGGGTGAAGCTGTTGGCGAAACGATGTTCTACGGCCCTGGCGCCGGCGAGCTGCCGACTGCGACATCGGTCGTAGCGGATTTGGTGGCGGTCATTCGCAATCTCAAGCTGGGTGTGAACGGTAGAACGGTGCTAACGCCTTATAAAGAGAAGAAGCTTAAAACGGATGAGCAAATCGCTTCGAAAAACTTCATTCTTTTGCATGTGGAAGATAAAGCGGGTGTGCTTGCGCAAATTACCCAAATTTTTGCCAAGTACGAAGTCAGTTTGGAATCTGTTTTCCAACATCCGAATGCAAGCAATCCGAAAGCGGAAATCATTATTATTACGCATGATGCCAACAGAGCGAGCATGAAAAGCGTTCTGAAAGAATTTGAATCCATGGATGTTATTAACAAAATCAAAAGCCACTACCGCGTAGAAGGCTAAACGATAGAAAAGAGGACGTTGACCAAGATGAGATATATGGGCCTATTGCAAACTTATAAAGAGTACCTACCTGTAAACGAGAATACGCCGCTGCTGACCCTGCAAGAAGGCAATACGCCGCTCATTCGCGCTGAGAAGCTGTCTGATGAGCTGGATCTGGACATTTATTTCAAATATGAAGGCTTGAATCCGACAGGTTCTTTCAAAGACCGCGGCATGGTAATGGCGGTTGCGAAAGCGATGGAGGAAGGCAGCCGCACGATTATGTGCGCATCGACAGGCAATACGTCAGCGGCGGCAGCGGCCTACGCGGCACGCGGCAACCTGAATTGTATCGTCCTCATCCCGAACAATAATATTGCACTTGGCAAGCTGGCACAGGCCATCATTTACGGTGCTAAAGTCATTGCCATCGAAGGCAACTTTGACCGCGCGCTGGAGATTGTTCGTGAAATTACAGCCAAGCATCCGATTACGCTGGTGAACTCCGTGAATCCTTATCGGATTGAAGGGCAAAAGACGGCTGCGTTCGAAGTGAGCGACCAGCTTGGCAAAGCGCCGGACTTCCTGGCGATTCCGGTCGGTAATGCAGGCAACATCACTGCTTACTGGAAAGGATTCAAAGAATACCATGCGCAGGGCAAAATCAGTGCTCTGCCGAAGATGATCGGCTTTGAAGCGGAAGGCGCGATGGCGATTGTCAAAGGCGAACCGATCCGTGATCCGGAGACCGTTGCTACGGCGATCCGCATCGGCAACCCGGCGAGCTGGGACAGCGCGGTGAATGCAGCCAATGAATCCGGCGGCCAAATCAACTATGTGACGGACGAGCAGATTTTGGACGCATACCGCACGATTGCGGCCAAAGAGGGCATCTTCGCCGAGCCGGCATCGGCGGCATCGATTGCCGGCGTCATGAAGCTGAAGGCGGAAGGCTACTTCAAAGGCGGCGAGAGCGTCGTGTGCGTCTTGACCGGCCATGGCCTGAAGGACCCGAACATCGCCATCAAGAGCGTGTCTGGCGGAGAGCCGTTAGTCGTGGAAGATTCCGAGCAAGCGGTGATGGAAGCCATTCGCAAATTGGAGGGGTGATCTCTCCATGGTCAAAGTAAGAGTGAAGGTGCCGGCCAGCACGGCGAATCTCGGACCGGGATTCGACGCGCTGGGCATGGCGTTGAATTTATATGCTTATATCGATATGGCGATCGCGGATAAGACCACATTTGATTTGATCGGTGATCAAATGAACGGCATTCCGACGGATAAGTCGAATCTCATTTATACGGTCGCCCAGATGGTCTTTGAACAGGCGGGCGTGTCGCATCCCGAGCTGTACATCGCGATGTACAGCGACATTCCTTTGACGCGCGGCCTCGGCAGCAGCGCGTCGGCGATCGTTGGCGCGCTGGCTGGCGCCAACGCGCTGATTGGGAACAAACTCCCGCAGGATGAGTTGTTCCAAATCGCTTCCCGCCTGGAGAAACACCCTGACAATGTAGGGGCGAGCCTGTTCGGCGGGATTGTGGTTGCCTTTTGGGACGGGCTGCGCGCCGAAGCGATTCGGCTGGAGCCTGACCAGAATCTGGAAGTCCTGGTGGCTATACCGGACTTCCAGCTGTCTACGGAGAAGGCGCGCAGCGTGATGCCGAAGGAAGTGGCGATGAAGGATGCGGTATTCAATCTCAGCCATTCTTCGCTGCTCGTTGCCGCGCTGGCGACCGGCAATCTGGGTATGATCCGCCATGCCATGAAGGACGCGCTGCACCAGCCTTACCGGGCTCCGCTCATCCCGGGCATGGCAACGATCCTGGAGCAAGCAGACCAATATGGCGCGCTTGGTGTGGCGCTGAGCGGCGCCGGCCCGACGATGCTTGCGCTCGTAGACGCGCGCAGCGACCGCAAGGAGGAGCTGGAAGCGTTCCTGCTGGAAATGCTGCGCCGGGAAGGCGTGAGCGCGCAGACGCTGTGGCTGAAGCCGAGTGGTGAAGGCGTCACCGCAGGAGTGTTAGGCGAAGAGGAAGCGGATTTGGCAGTATGGCTGCATCAGAAGAGCCAGATCCTCATTGCTGAGGAAAGCGCTAAGGGGGTGTAGAGCGTGAAGAAAATCGCCATCTTAGGCCCAAGTACGTTCTCCGAAGAATCGACCCGGCATTTTTTGGGAAATGAACGTTTTGAGTATGTGCCTTATAAATTAATTTCCGATGTATTTAACGCGACGGCGGCGGGCGAAACCGAACTTGGCGTCATTCCGATTGAGAATACGCTGGAAGGGTCCGTCCATCTGCATGTGGACTGGCTTGTGCATGAAGTTGATCTGCCGATTCGCGCGGAATGGGTGTTTCCGATCGATATGAACCTGATCGGTTTCGAAGCTCCGGAGCGTGACGGCAACCCGTTCGGGCACATCCGCAAGGTGATGTCGCATCACGTGGTGCCGGCGCAGTGCAGCCGCTTCATGAAGCAGTATTTGTCCGGTGCTGAATTCGAGCCGGTCAGCAGTACGGCGGAAGGGGTACGGCTGGCCGCTTCCCTGCAGGATCCGACGGTTGCCGCTATTGGTCCGATGATAGCTTCAGTCAATTACGGCGTGCCGATCCTGCAACAGGAGATCCAAAATCATAAGGATAATATGACTCGTTTTCTCCTTGTCGGGCAGGAAGCCCCAGAGCTTCAGTCCTCGGAACAGATCAAGACGACCATTCTCGTCACACTTCCTGAGGACTTTCCGGGTGCCCTGCATCAGGTGCTTTCCGCTTTTGCCTGGCGGAGAATCAATCTATCGAAGATTGAATCCAGACCGACGAAGAAAAAGTTGGGGACCTATTACTTCTATATCGATATCGCAGGTTCGATGGATTCTGTGCTGCTGCCTGCAGCTATCCAGGAAATTGAGGCTATCGGCTGCCAAGTGCGCATTTTGGGCTGTTATCCCAGCTATTCGTTTGAAATGGGCACGGGCGAATTCTCAACCAAATAAAGCTGTTTAATCCCTGGCGCGAAAGCGTTAGGGATTTTTTTGTCCGCAAGGAGGTCAAAAGCCTAGTTGCTTGCATAAACTGTAATGTCATTGTGAATGGGCTGCCGGATAGGGTGCCAGAAACGATAGCAACATGTACTTACGTGGCATGTCTTTTTCAGGAAAACTCTTTACAAGGAGGTTTTAGATTTTGAAGATCCATATTGTCAAAAAAGGCGACTCCCTGTACGAGCTGGCAAAAAAATACCATGTCGAGCTGGATCAGATCATCGCTTTGAATCCTCAAATTTCGGATCCGAACGTGCTTTCGATCGGCGAGAAAGTGAAAATTCCATCCAGACCGAAGCCTGTGGAGCCCCCTGCGACCGACTATGTGTATAAGCATGTGGTCCAACAGGGAGACAGCCTTTGGAAGCTGGGCAAAGCTTGGGATGTGCCTCTGCAGGCCATGATTCAAGCTAACCCACAGCTGAAAAATCCGAATGTGCTGATGACCGGCGAAGTCGTGTATGTGCCGAAGGCGCATAGCGGCCAGACGCCGCAGACGCCGCTGCCTGGCAAGGCAAGTGCGGCGCCGATTGCGCCGATGCCGATGGAGCAGCCGACAGCGCCTGCGGCCCCGGCCATGCCCGAAATGCCGGCTGAGACGGCTCCGATGCCGATCCCGCAACTGAGCATGCCGCAAATGCAGGCGCCTTCACCAATCGCCAGCATGCCGCCAGCGCAGGAAATGCCGAGCTGGAACATGCCGAGCTGGAACATGCCGATTGAAGCGCCTCCGCAAGCTCCCGTGCAAGAAGCGGGTGATTTGCATCAGCCGTACATGCAGCAGCCGGCTGTTCATCCATTCCATCAGTTCCATATCAAGGCAACTGAAGTGATTTTGCAGCCTGCGGAAGAGGAGGACAATGCGGCGCATCCGGTCTTCTCGCCGTTCTCGCAGGCGCCATGGGAGCATGAGCAGCCTATGCAGGCTCAGTTCCCTGTAAGCGATGGCGGCTGTGGCTGTGGCGGTACGCCGATGCCGGCAGCGGAACTGCCATGGCAGACGTTCCCGCAAGGGATGCCGCCGATGCCGGGTTTTTATCCGCAGCAATCCCCGGCGCAGTTGGCCCCATCCTTCAACATGCCGCAGGATCCATGCTATCCGGTTGGGCCGGAATTATACGCGCCGCAGTCGCAAGGAGTTATGCCGTTCCACGGGATGATGCCGCAGCACGGTATGATGCCTCACCCAGGCATGATGTCACAATATGGTATGATGCCGCAGCAGGATATGATGCCGCAGCATGGCATGATGCCGCAGCAGGACATGATGCCGCAACAAGACATGATGCCGTACCAAGACATGATGCAACACCAAGACATGATGCAACACCATGATATGATGCCATATCAAGGGATGATGTCTCATCCAGGCATGATGCCGCAGCATGACTTGATGACGCCGTACACCATGCCATTTGGAGCTCCCTATGAATCTCCGATCCTTCCGCAAGTGCAGACGCATGAGCTGAAAGAAATGACGGATACGGAAGAAGTCATCGATATCGATATTCGTTCCAAGAAGAAATCGGCAAAGAGCGGCTCGACACGGAAGGCAAAACCTTCCAATACGGATATTGTCAGCAATTATTTGCGTAAACAGCAATTTCAAGTTGAACTGCCTGCACCAAAACCTAATCTGCCTTGGATCAATGTATAATAAAAGCCCCCTCAAGGGGAGTAATTGCCATGGACTCTCATCCGGCAGGGTGGGGGTTCTTTTTGTCTATGAAAAAAACAGCACCTCCCCATGACGATGGGAATGTGCTGTTTCTAAATAAATCTTTTTGTTTAAGCCAACATGCCGATGGTAAAAAACACCATTAAACCGACAACGAAATTCATGCCCCATTTCTTGCGCAGCAGTTCACGCCCGCGGTGAAGACGTGTTTTGACCGTAGTAATCGGTAAATTCAGCTTGTCGCTAATTTCCTGGAGGGACAATTCTTCCAGATAATACAGCGTAATGACGCTTTTATATTTATCTGCCAATTTGTTGATGGATGTGTGCATATGCTCCTGAATCTCGGTTTGAAGGACAGCATGCTCCGGTGACTGATCTTGGCTGGCCAGCTTGCTGTAGTAGCTGTAGTCATCATCCTGATCGGACAACTCGGCATCCAAAGACTGGACCGGCCGCTTCTTACGGAGCAGATCGATCGCTACATTTTTGCCGATGCGGTAAATCCAGGTGGAGAAGTTCTGGCTCTCATCGTAATGGTTCAGGTTTAAGTAGACACGGATGAAGGTCTCTTGCACGATATCCTCCGAATCCGGCCGGTTGTGGAGCATCCGATAGGCAAGCCTTTGAATCTTGCTCCGATAAAGCTCTACTAATTCCACGAAAGCGTTACGGTCACCCCGGCGTGATAACTGTATCAATTGTAGTTCTGCTACGTTCATGCTGTTCCCCTCCTTAGAGTGCCATATCCTTATAACTATCTATATCGTGCTGCGTGAATAGTATGAAAAATTTCGTCTACTTCGACTATATCATTTCTGTGGCCACAGTCAAATGTTTCAGCTAAGGTGAGCCGATATTTGAACGGTTTGCTCCAGGATTGATGGCGATTTGGTTGGAATTGTCGGAAGAGCCGCTCTTCATGTGGACCGCTGTCGTCGGTTGCACCGTGGGGAGCCCTGTTTCCGTTCGCTGTACTTCATTCCAGAGGGCGACAACGCCCCATAAAACAATCGCGCCGATGATGAGGAGAGTTGTAGGCCGGATTCGTTTGTTTCCCTTCATGCATACATCACCGTCCGTCTTGATTAGCTTTGCGCTGCTACCCCTATGGTAAATGATGTATAGTGTCCAACGCAAATGGTAACAATACGGAAAAAACAAGAATAGAAGGGGATTTCCGTGAATGTACAGAACTTTTTGAGGCATTTGAAGCGAAAGCTGCGGTGGAGACGAGGTTGGGTGACATTTGGCACTTGGACGGCTATATGCATAACGGGTTGGCTGCTGCACACAGCAGGTTATTTACCCTCGGGCGCGAGTATCGGCAAGCCTGTAAAAGAAACTTTTGCTAAACAGACGCCGGCGGATGAGAACCGGCTCAATGAAGCGATCGCCACATTAAAAGGCATTACGGACAGCAGAGAAACGTATCTGCTTAAATCATATTTATGCGGTGAAGAAAGACAGGGTCTGGGCGTGAAGACGCCGAATCAGCTTTTGAGCGAGCAGATGAAGCATCCGGAGTGGACGCTTAGCGTAGGCGCCGGCGGTGAGGTGACATTTACCGATGAGATTGAAGATTTATCGTCGGAATGCAAGTTGAGGGCTGTTTTCGGCATCGATGACAACGGCAATCTGTCGCTGTTTAACGGCACGCTTGGGAAGGATCACGTGATTCGTACCTTTTTCCAGTTGAACATAAAATATTTGGAGAGCAGCTTGCCGGTTGAAACTGTGAAGCAGCTGCATCAAGGCATACGAATATCCGATGTAGACGAATATTACAGTGTGCTGTCCACGTTCAGCGATTACGCGATACAAGATTCCGAGCGCGCGATGACGACGCCGTGAAACGGCGGATATACGAGGCTGTCCCGATAGGGGGACGGCCCTTTTTTTATGGGCTTTTGCGAGGGGAGCGGGGAAGCGCTTGGCGCGTTAGCCGTGCAAACGAGTGCGCGCAAGCCTCGGCTGCTCTAAAGCGGAAATGTCGCTTTAGAGACACGGCGAGCGGGTGTAGAGGTTGCTATAGAGCGGAAAAGTTGCTTTGGAGGCACCGTGGAAGGAGTGTGTAGCTGCTCCAAAGCGGAAATGTCGCTTTAGAGCGCAGCTAGGATGCGCGCATCCCGCTCTGTGCACGCCGCCTCCAGTGAGCGCAGCAAGCGATCGCTCGCTCGGCCGCTCTAAAGCGAGAGTGTCGCTTTAGAGACACGGCGAGCGGGTGTAGAGGCTGCTATAGAGCGGAAAAGTTGCTTTGGAGGCACTGTGGAAGGAGTGTGTAGCTGCTCCAAAGCGGAAAAGCCGCTTTGGAGCGCAGCGAGGATGCGCGCATCCCGCTCTGTGCACGTCGCCTCCAGTGAGCGCAGCAAGCGCTCGCTCGCTCGGCCGCTCTAAAGCGAGAGTGTCGCTTTAGAGACACGGCGAGCGGGTGTAGAGGTTGCTATAGAGCGGAAAAGTTGCTTTGGAGGCACCGTGGAAGGAGTGTGTAGCTGCTCCAAAGCGGAAAAGCCGCTTTGGAGCGCAGCGAGGATGCGCGCATCCCGCTCTGTGCACGTCGCCTCCAGTGAGCGCAGCAAGCGCTCGCTCGGCCGCTCTAAAGCGAGAGTGTCGCTTTGGAGACACGGCGAGCGGGTGTAGAGGCTGCTATAGAGCGGAAAAGTTGCTTTGGAGGCACCGTGGAAGGAGTGTGTAGCTGCTCCAAAGCGGAAAAGCCGCTTTAGAGCGCAGCGAGGATGCGCGCATCCCGCTCTGTGCACGTCGCCTCCAGTGAGCGCAGCAAGCGCTCGCTCGGCCGCTCTAAAGCGAGAGTGTCACCCCGCCACCCCGCCACCCCGCGCCACCCGCCACCCCGCGCCACCACCAAGGATATGATGTCATTCTGCCAATCGAGTCTATCTTTTTTTCGCTGATCTGCTATAATGAAATGACTACATATGTTCGCTTTTTTGGATGGGAGAGATATCGTGTGCGAATTCTGGGTATCGATCCAGGTATTGCCATTGTTGGTTTTGGATTCATTGATAAAATAGGCAGCAAACTCACGCCAGTTCAGTACGGCTCGATTCAGACCGAGGCCCATACGGATCCAGCCGTGCGTCTTAAAGATGTCTATGAGGCTACGACACAATTAATAGAGAAGTATAAGCCGGATGCTTTGGCAATAGAGAAATTGTTTTTTAACCGCAATGTTACAACGGCGTTTACAGTTGCACAGGCACGGGGCGTCATCATCCTGGCTGGCGTTCAAGCCGGGCTGCCGGTGGCCGAGTATACGCCGCTTCAAGTGAAGCAGGCCGTTGTCGGCTATGGGAAGGCGGAGAAGCATCAGGTACAAGAGATGGTCAAGATTTTTCTCAAGCTGGCCAAAGTACCAAAGCCTGACGATGTTGCTGATGCGCTGGCGGTGGCCATTTGTCATGCCCACTCTTCTGCGATGCAAACGAAAATAAATGAGGTTGTGAAAAAATGATCGATTTTTTAAGAGGCAAAGTGGTTCATTGCGAGAGCGAGTATGCGGTGTTGGATGTGCACGGTGTAGGCTACCGGGTATTTTGTCCGAATCCCTACGCGCTTGCACATAAGACGAACGAGGAGATCACGATGTTCATCCATTATCACGTCCGGGAGGATGCGCATTTATTATTCGGTTTTATGACACGTGACGAGCAGTCGTTGTTCAGACTATTATTGGAAGTGTCCGGCATCGGACCGAAAGTGGCGCTTGGCGTGCTTGCCGGCGGGGGAAGGCCGGAGAATGTCGTGGCTGCGATCAGTCAGGAGAATCTGGCATTCTTGACCAAACTGCCGGGAATCGGCAAGAAGACGGCGCAGCGCATTATTCTGGATCTACGCGATAAGCTCAGCTCCGTCAGCTTAACGAGTCCGGAAGCGGCTGTAGCGCTTAGCGTAGTCGGCGCCACACAAGTCAGCGAACACGGCAACGCCTGGACGGAAGCGAAGGAAGCGCTGATGGCGCTCGGATATACCGAAGCGGAAGCCGATAAAGCTTGGCTGCAGGTGAAGCCGAAGGCCCAGCCGTACGATTCCGTCGATGTGTTGATGAAGCTTGCTTTGCAAGCTTTGTATACGATGTAATGTTTAGGAGGCACCCCCATGGAAAATGACCGAATTATTTCGGCGAATTTAATGATGGAGGATTCAGCGATTGAGTACAGCCTGCGTCCCCGTTATTTGGCCGAATATATCGGCCAGCAGCAGGCCAAGGAAAATCTGAAAATCTACATCGAAGCAGCCAAGATGCGCAAAGAAGCCCTCGATCATGTACTGCTGTACGGGCCTCCAGGTCTTGGTAAGACGACCTTGTCGAACATCATCGCCAACGAGCTTGGCGTTAATATAAGAACAACCTCCGGCCCCGCGATCGAACGGCCGGGCGATTTGGCCGCCATCCTGACGAATCTGCAGGAAGGCGACGTGCTCTTCATCGACGAGATCCACCGTCTCCACCGTACCGTGGAGGAGGTGCTTTACCCGGCGATGGAGGACTATGCCCTTGACATTATCATCGGCAAGGGGCCGAGCGCACGTTCGGTGCGTCTGGACTTGCCGGCGTTCACGCTGGTCGGCGCGACGACGCGCGTCGGTCTGTTGTCGGCGCCGCTGCGCGACCGCTTCGGGGTCGTCAGCCGGCTGGAATTTTATACGGTGGAGGAGCTCACCTACATCGTCAGCCGGACAGCCGACATCCTTCAGG
>Ga0209566_100423_pt1 | contig 32484 bp, 27 predicted proteins | sample Araplavi_mTSA_r2_2_FD_184287 | JGI IMG/M metagenome (GOLD analysis project Ga0209566, IMG submission 184287) | Arabidopsis root microbial communities from North Carolina, USA - plate scrape CL_Cvi_mTSA_r2 (SPAdes) (version 2) | ecosystem: Host-associated > Plants > Roots > Endosphere | place...
AGTGTTTTTTTTTCGATCCATTCTTGAAGATATTCAACAAGCTCAGACTCTCTGAAAAACTTCACTGCATGTCCTGTTTTAAGGCAGGAATGACAATATACCACGTTCATTTGATAATGGCAAGACTTATCCCTTCAAAAACTCAACTGCTTTGCAATTACGGGAGCTTGAAGCAGATAGCATAATCATCAGAAAAGTCTATCCAGAAGTTCCTCCGAAAGTCGAATATTCGCTGAGTAACTATGGCAGGACGTTCATCCCTATCATGCAGGCGATGGCTCAGTGGGGGTTAGTTCATCTTGAACACAAAGATTAAAAAAAGATCTGTTGGATGACGATTATATGTCCACATGGATAGTGCAGTAAATCATCATTTCTCCTGTTACATCATCAAGGAATAAGATTTCGGAATTAAACTTTCTTCTCAGATTTAATAAAAAAGAATCCCTTGCTACGGGATTCTTTTTCCTAATACTTATTTTAAAGTAGCAGCGATAACCTATCGGTTCAATTGACCGAACGATCGCTTGGACCTTCTAAATTCTTGCAGCAGAACCGTAAATTTTATGCATGTGCTCTTCACCCTTTTAAACCAGTCGTCGCGATCCCTTCTACTATATATTTCTGAAAAGTAAAAAATATCAAAAATTGCGGAATGAGCGACAGGACAGACATGGCGAACATATAACCCCAATTCGATACGGATGAAGGATCTGAAAACATCCGCAGGCCCATGGATACCGTAAACAATTTCGGATCGTTCAGGTAAATTAACGGACCTAGAAAGTCATCCCACGTCCACATAAAAGAAAAGATAGCTACCGTCATAAAAGCTGGCTTTGCAAGCGGTAAAATAACTTTCCAAAAAATATGGTACGTGTTGCATCCATCAATCACAGCCGCCTCGTCCAGTTCACGCGGAATTCCGCGAAAAAATTGAATCATCATAAAAATAAAAAACGGGCTTCCGCCAATGTAATGAGGAACGATTAACGGCAAAAATGTATTTACCCAATTTAACTTATGAAACATGATGTATTGCGGAATCATGGTTACCTGACTTGGTAGCATCATCGTAATCATGAGGCAGGCAAAAAATAACGATTGTGTCCTAAATTTCAATCTTGCAAACCCGAATGCAACGACGCTTGAGGAAAATAAAGTGCCTACTAAACCAAACAGCGTGATCACCGCAGAATTCCGAAAAAATATGGAAAAGCTTGTCGTTCCGAAACCGCTCCAGCCCTTGATGTAGTTGTTCCACTCCAAGGTGGAAGGAATCAACGATCCGGCGTGCTTGAATATTTCCGATTCCGGCTTCAAGGAACTGGCAAGCGTCCATAAAATCGGGTAGATCATCAGTAGCCCGAATGCAATAACGAAAACATGAAAGCCTATACGGCGAACTGATAATGTCATTTATTTTCCTCCATCCGACTCATAGTAAACCCAGGCTGAGGATGATTTAAACACCAGTGCAGTAAACGTGGCAATAATTAGAAGCAGCACCCAGGCCATCGCTGAAGCGTATCCCATCTGGAAGTTGGTAAATGCATTTTGATACAAATACACGGCGTAAAATAACGTTCGATCCAGAGGTCCACCCGCCGTGATTAAGAAGCTTTGGGTAAAGGTCATAAATCCTCCGATCATCTGCATGACCAGATTGAAAAAAATGACCGGTGTCAGCATCGGCAATGTAATACGAAAGAAATTCGATACTTTGCTCGCTCCATCGACGGACGCAGCTTCGTACAGCTCTTTGGGAATTTGTTTCAAGCCGGCCATGAATATCAACATCGGTGAACCAAATTGCCACAGGACAAGCAGGATCAACGACCAAATCGCTGTATTCGGCTCCGTGATCCAATCAACACCTTTTATTCCCAGAAAAGACAACCCACTATTCAGCGCTCCATGCAGGCCGAACAACCGTTTCCACATCACCGATACCGCTACGCTGCCACCGATAATGGACGGAATATAATAAACGGTGCGGTAAAAGCTGACGCCCCGGTAATTCCTCGTAAAGAGTACAGCAACGAACAACGCGAACATCAATTTCAACGGCACCGATATAAAGACGAATAGAAACGTAACTTTCAGAGAGTTCCAATAGCGCGAGTCCTGCGTTAGCATGTGGATGTAATTATGTGTTCCAATCCATTCCGGGCTTGAAAGCATATCATAATTGGTAAAAGACAAATAAAGCGAAGCAATGATTGGTCCAAGTGTGAATGTTAAAAATCCCAACAGCCATGGCGAAATAAAACTGATTCCGACTAATTCCCGTTTGAATTGTTGATTCAATCCCGTCACTCCTTGAGGAAACAAGCCATCTATAAGTTGAAGATGGCTTGTTTTTTTATGTTTTACTTATTGGCACTCAGAATGGAAGCCGCCTCGTTCCTGAATTGTTTGGCTGCGTCTTGAGGCGACATTTGCCCGTAAAGCACTTGGTCCTGAAGCCGGGTTAACAAATCCGATACCTTGCTTCCCCCTTTAGGGGCTGGCGGATCAATCTGGCGAGAGTGCTTTTGGACATAATCAATGTAAGTGAAATGCTCCTTCGCTCCGCCATCCAATTTCGGTAACAAATACTCACGCACTTTAGAGGAAATCGGCACGCCACGTTCGCCGAATAACACATCATTCGCTTTCAAATCATTCGTGAAATAATCAACGAACTTGACAGCCGCCTCTTTATGTTTGGAATCCGCTGCTACGGAAAAAAATAACGCAGGCTTCAAATAGTTCCCTTCTTGGCCTCCAGCAATCGCCGGGAGCGGCATTAGTTTCAACGGATGCTTCGCATAGTTCGTAAACGCAACGACCAAGTTACTTGTAAACGGACGCACGGCAGAATTTCCTTTTACAATCAGCGTATCCGGATCACTCTTGATGGCTTTTAAAATTTGCGGAGGTGGCATCAAACCATCTTTTACCAATTTGCTTTCAAGCGAAAAAAAGTCAACTAAATCTTGATCATTGCTGTAGCCGAGACCGTTTCCATCTTTGTTGTATAAGGAACTTCCCTTATCTCTTAAATAGTAGCTAAAATCAAAGGTCGTATCGAGCGGATAAAAATCTTCTTTGCCCGCCTTTTGTTTTAAGTCTTTGGCAATTTGAGTCAGATCATCAAATGTATATCCCTCTTTGGGGAGTGGTACGCCGTATTTCTGAAACACATCCGGATCCACTAACAGAGCCGGTGCGTTTGCTCCCAAATTAATGGCATACAAGTTGTTATTCATTTTCCCGCCGTTAATGAAGACATCGCTTACATCTTTCAAATTAAGTTTTTCACTCTTCACATAAGCGTCAAGCGGTTCCAGTAGCTTGCGCGATGTATATTCACCGAGATAGGAATAGTCCATTTGAAGGACGTCAGGTAAGTTTTTCCCCGCCGCTTCAGTGGCCATTTTGGTCCAGTAATCACCGAAGGCTGCATATTCCGTCTCAATTTTAATATTAGGATTCTGCTCTTCAAACATTTTGATGACTTTCAGTGTGCGGTCATGCCGATCCTGTCCGCCCCACCAAGCAATTTTGAGCGTGATCGGGCCTTGATCGACTGCTGCCTCTTTCGTGCTGCTGGCGCTGCTGCAACCGATAGCCCCAAACATCAAAGCTCCGGATACAATGACTGCGCTGATATTGTTGAGCATTTTCTTCAACACATTTCTCCTCCTTCAAAATAGAACATAATATAAAGCGCTTACATTTATATGTACAAAAAACTCTACATGAGCACATGGATGGAACGGATGCTTATGCAGAGTTTCTTGGGTCAACTGCTAGACAATATCATGTTATTAATTCCAGTCCAAATTAGCTTCAGCCAAAAGCTTTTTCAACGCTTTCACCGCAACGGCGAATAATTCCGGCCCACTGTATCCCCCATAAGCGCCTACAGCCTTTAAATGGGGTTCCAACGAAAGGAAGCCGCTGAAGTTTTGCTCTTTTAGAACGCCGATTAACTCCGGCAATTGCCCGTCCCCTTCACCAGCCGGAACAACTTTTCTATTCTCGATCAGCGCGTCCTTTATATGGTAGTAGGCAATATAAGGCGCAACCAGAGGATACGCCTCTGTCATAGGGCGCACGCCACACTGAATGTAATTAGCCGGATCGAAGGCTCCACGCAGATTCAATGAATGACAGGCTTGAAATATGTCTAAGCAGCGTTCGCCGGTATCTCCATAAATATCTTTCTCATTCTCATGCAAGAGCTGTACACCCTCTTGCTCCGCCACTTTGGTAAGCTGCTTCATGCGGCTTACGACCTCTTCGCGATAGACAGCAGGATCCGCTGACTCAGGCATGAAGAAAGAGAAGATGCGTATAAATGGTGCGCCCAAAAATTGAGCTACATATATGGCTCTCTTAAAATCTTCCATATGTGGTTCAAAAGGATCTGTAATCTGAATTTTTCCGATTGGAGATCCGATCGAAGATACTTTGAAGCCTCGGGCATCCAGCTGCTCTTTCACGCTAGCAAGCTCTTCATCCGTCAATTTCAAAACATTCTTTCCCCATACCCCTCGAAACTCGAGATGAGAGATGCCTTCGGAAGCGAGTAAATCTAATTGAATATCTAAATCTGGCGATATTTCGTCAGCGAATCCGGTTAACGTTATCATTTGCTTTCACTCCCTCGTTCTAGCCTATTGATAATCTTTCGCTTTTTTCACAAGTTCGTCATAGCCGGCTTCAGGGGTAATTTTGCCGAACAATACTTTTTCCCCTACATCCTTGTAGTCCTTCGATGTAAAGTTTGTCCATCCTTTGGCCCCTGGATTGAACGGTTGCGCATCCGGCGCGACATTTTTGATGAGCTCTCCTTGCTGCTTATCCGCTGCCGTAAAATTAGGCGTCAAATAGGCAAGTATCTTATTGGATACAGGAATCCCTCTCGTTGTCGTCAGGATATCCGCAGCAGCATTTTCATTGACGAACCAATCAATAAATTTCTTGGATTCTTCTGCGTATTTCGAATCAGCGCTAACCGACCAGAACATGGAAGGCTTTAACCATCCGCCGGCTTGCGCTGCTTTTGGCGTCTTCACCAACATGAAAGCACCTGGTTTCAAACTCTCGTAACCAGGGAAAATCGCAGCTAAAGTACGTCGAATCAGCACTGTACCGTTGTTCATAAGATCCATTTTTGCATCGTATTCGATGTCGGTTGTTGTGATTTCCGGAGGCGGGACCACGCCTTCTTTGCGCAGTTCTGTGTATTTATTAATGAAACCCAACCAAGTTTCTTTATCAATATTGAACTTACCGTCGGCCGTGACCGGATAGCCTTTGCCTTGGCTGACTTGATACGACGTATACGTATCGTAATCGGCCGTAGCGTCCATCAGTGCATATTTATCTTTCTCCAGCTTAGCTTTGGCATCTTTACCAAATTGGAAGTATTGATCCCACGTCCAATCATTATTTGGCGGAGTAATGCCCAGCTTATCCACAGCATTCTTGTTATAAATCATCCCATTGGCGTTATTCCCTAAAGCGATGGCGTAGAGCTTGTCTTTATACTTACCTGAATCTAAAAGTGACTTATCGATATCATCTGTTCGAATGCCGGTAGAGAGATCAGCCAGCTGATTTCTGCCTGCATAGTCCGCAAGCCACTTGGGATCCATTTGGATAATATCAGGCGCATTTTTCGCCGATGCTAAGGTCGCTAATTTATCCGCATATCCGTCAATACCGGAAAATTCAGGCTCGAACGTAACATTCGGATGTGACTTCGTGTATAAATCCAACGCTTTTAATGTTGCGTCATGTCTGGCTTGAGACCCCCACCACATAATACGCAATTTCACTGGTTTACTTGCTGCATTGTTGGAAGAGCTGGCACTGCTCGCTTCGCTAGTCTTGCCATTCGAACCACAGGCTGTCAAACTGGATGCAAGGACCCCCGCCATCAACAGCAAGCCCCATTGTTGTAGCTTCTTATTCTTTTTCATCTGTATCCCCTTCCTGATTTATGTTCTCATTATATGAATTCCGAGGGATAAGAAAAATGAGAGTGATGAACAAATTTCTTTCACTATTGATCACAATCTATTTTTTTCCGATTTCACTTGGACTGACGCCATTATATTTCTTGAAAATGGAGCTGAAGTAAGGCACATTCTTGTAACCCACCTTCTCAGCAATCTCATATATCATAAACTTGCCTTCTATTAGAAGGGATTTGGCCTTTTCCATGCGTACCCGTATCAAATAATTCGTAAATGTTTCGCCCGTCGCTTTCTTGAAAATTTGGTTTAAATAATTACGGGATAAATAAAGATGTTTAGATAATAACTCCAGCGTTATCTCTTCTGCATAATGATGATGAACATAATCGATCATGAAATCAACCGCTTCTTTATGCCGAGAATTTTCATTCCATCCTCGGCTGGAGATGATGATTTGCGTCTTCTCCTTCAACCATATCCTTAGTTCTTCCGGTGTATGGATGCGATCGATCTCCTGATTTAATGAAAGTTCTGGAAACAGCTCTTCCAAAACGATGCCCGCATTATATAGCGTATAGGTGAATATAGCCCATAACTCCTTGCATACATACTGCAGGAATGCAGGCGTTATCGTAGATAATTGCTGCAGTTGCAGCATATAAACGTCAATGATTTGATCGATGGTTTCTTCTTTGGAGTAAACGATCGCTTCAGCAAGTTCTTGATAAAACTTAATTCGCCGAATGGAAATTTCTTTTTCTGCGAGGATCGGAGACTGGTCGCTCTGCTCGGGAACAATTGATTGCTGCAATAAATCCAGAAAAGCTTCTTCGGTCGAATCCGAAAGCTCCCGCAAGCTCTTCATGTCGCCTAAACCAATTCTTATCGTTAAATGCAGATAAATGGAAACACATTCCTTCATGCGCTCTCCAATTATCCTCACTTTGTTCAGTGCTTCTTTCTTCTGCATGTGCGGCTCTACATGAAAGATAACGGCGCCATGATGGCTATGAAGCTCGATATACTCCGATTCAGACCACATCTCAGCCAAAATTTCTCGAATCACATTAGCAAGAGCGAACCGGAATAAACTCCAATCCATCAACGAGAGATTGGAAATACGATCTGTTCGCACCAGCTCAATCCCCATGACCAGGTGGTATCTTTGCAGCCAAACCTTTTGATCAGACAGCGATAGACTTTCATTCATCAAGGTTTGATCGATCGTGCCCGTAACCACTGCCTTCAGCCATTCTTTCTGGACAAAAGGTTCGTACTTCATCAGCCTGCGCTTCACTTCCTCTTGCTCAAGCTTCTTCATTTCCTTGACTTCCAACTCCTGAATGACCCTCTCCAATACAGTGCGCAACTCATCTAGAGTTAACGGCTTAGTAAGATAATCGCTTACTTGAAGCCGTAAAGCTTGACGCGCATATTGGAAATCGGAATATCCGCTTAGGATGATCATTTCGCCAGCAAAGTTTTCGTCTCTCAGTTGCTCGATCATATCAAGTCCATTCATAACGGGCATATAAATATCCGTAATCACGATATCAGGCTGAAGCTCCCGGATCTTATCCAAGCCTTCCTTGCCGTCCATCGCTTCCCCGACCCACTCTGCATCGAGCCCCGCCCAATCAATGGATTGTTTCATGCCTTCGAGCACCTGAAAATCATCATCAATAATGAGAATTTTCCACATGGAATCTCTCCTCCGCCTCATCCGTATTTTCTATTATCGGCAATCGCAGGATGACCTGAGTCCCTCCACCTTCGATGTTAAACAGTTCCATCCCGTAAGGAGATCCGAAATACGCCTCTATGCGCTCCATTACATTTCGAATGCCATACCCTCCTGTTTTCCTCGGTTTTTGTTCATTCCAGTTCGATTTGAGGCCAACCCCGTTATCACAAATCCGAAACTCGACTTCCCGTTCTTTCATCCTTGCCGTTATGGTGATCTCACCTGATCGTTTGCCGTGAAACCCATGAATAATAGCGTTTTCAACAAAAGGTTGTATCGTTAGTCTTGGGATGTAGAGATCAGTGACCTCCTCATCAATTATGATTGAATAGGACAGCCGGTCTCCCCAGCGTAATTGTTGAATTTGCAAATAGTAATCGACATGCATCATTTCATCTGCAATCGGAATGACCCTTTGTCCATTGGAAAGGCCAATACGAAACATTTTGCCCATGAGCGAAAGCATTTTACTGATCTTCTCCTGTCCGGAAGCAATCGCCAGCCAGTTTATTTGATCGAGTGTGTTATAAAGAAAATGAGGATTAATCATCGCTTGCAGAGCTTGAATCTCAGCTTCACGCTGCCTCTTATGCTGCTCCTTCAGCGTATACAGCAGTTCTTCGATCCTTTCCATTAGCTTCCGGTAGCCATTAAACAAATAGCCGAATTCATTTTTATAATCAGTCGGCAAGTCTGTGATCGCACCTTTAGAAGGAATTCTGCTCATGATCGATAACAGCAATCGAATCGGCCTCGTAAATTGCCTCGACAAATACAAAGTAAACAGTAACGCAACTACTATAGCCGTTAAACCTACGGATATTAATATAATTGCTAACCGAACGCTGCCGTGAACAATATTTTTCCAAGGGGTGACTTCAACGAGCATCCAGTCGGAACGTGGCTTGCTCCAGACCAATAATGCTTCTTTGCCACTGGCAACGGTCAATCGAGCACTTTCCGATTTATTTTCGCTCTGTCGAATTCGATCCTTGGCGAATTCTATCAACTTGGGGTCTCCGATGGAGGCAACTGTCTTTCCGCTCGCATCCAGCAATATCCTGCTTCTGCCCTCCGTTTCACCGCGTATCAGACTTTCAATTTCCGTTCCTTTCACATTCAGCAATAGCAGCCCGTAGTATTTGCCCGAATTGCTGTATAATTTTCTCGCGAAACTATTCACACGCATGACGCCTTGATTGGTTTGGATATTATGTGCAGCTACCCACGCAAAATCGTTATTCTGAATATCCGAATACCAGCTTTCTTCCTTCACCTGCCCGATATCGAAAAATTGAATAGGACCTTGTGACGAAGCGGATATGGGATTATCCATATACAAATAAACGGATTGCAGCAACGTCGAGCTGTAACTGAAACTTATCAACATTTTCTCCAAATTTTGCTTGCGGCGAAGACGTTCGAACGAGTCTTTCTCCAGAGGATCAAAGCCAATTCGATCGATATTTAAAGCTGCCGTCAGGGACATCTGCTCGATGGATTTTAATTGAATCTCCAACTGTTTGTTCAATTCGTTCAATAAATCTTGTTGGTTTGAAGTCGTAATATCAGCGAGCTCGCTAGAGGACAAATTGTAACTAACCCAAGTGAAAATAAGCAGCAATACAGCAATAAAAGATGCAAAGCTTCCAAAAAATAGACGATCAATTCTTAAGCGTTTAAATAGGTCCATTCTTGCCAGCCCTTTCTAACAGAAAAAAAGCTGCCTTTTAGCGCAGCTTTTCCGCCAATTATTTTTCCCAGGTTACATTTTATCCTTTCACTGCCCCTGACGCAATGCCATCCACAAAATGGCGCTGAGCCATAAAAAAGATAATGAGAGAAGGAATAATAGATAGTAAGGACATCGCAAGCAATTCACCCCAAGGCAGCTTCGACGAACTGTCGACGAACAACTTCAAGGCAAGACCAACTGTGTATTTGTCAACGGAATTGATATATAACAAGTGTCCGAAAAAATCGTCCCAGTTCCATAAAAAGCAGTAGATCGCCACGGTCACCAGCGCCGGCTTCGTCAGTGGCAAAATAATTCGCCAATAGATGCCCAACCAGTTGCAGCCGTCCATTTTCGCCGATTCATCCAGCTCTTTAGGAATTCCTCGGATGAATTGAACCAACAGAAAAATAAAGAAAGGTCCGCCAATTCCACCGGCTAATGCATGTGGAACATAAAAGGGGAAGTAGGAATTCACCCAACCAAAAGCGTTAAACATAATGTACTGTGGCACGAGAGTGACTTGACTTGGAAGCATTAACGTGATCATGAGTATGGAAAACCACAATTTCTTAAATGGGAAGTCAAGTCTGGCGAACCCAAATGCGACGAAACTGCAGGAAAGCACCGAGGTGATTAATACACCCAGAATAAGTTCAAACGTATTGATATAAAAGTGGGTGAACGTATATTTCGGAAGCGCAACCCAACCTTCCGTAAAGTTGCTCCAAAGCCACTGTTTAGGAAATAGAGACGGTGAGCTCATTTCCGCATTGGATTTAAAAGCTGCCCCTACCCACCACAAAATCGGATATATCATAATCAGGCTGAACAAGGACAGAAACAAATGAGAACGAGCTGAACGTTGCATCGCTGTATTCATTATCTTTTGCCCCCTTCAGTCTCATAGAATACCCAATATTTGGATGATGCGAAAATCAGCGCTGTGGTAATAGCGATAATCACAAGCAAGATCCAAGCCAAAGCAGATGCATATCCCATCTCATAACGGGAGAATGCACGATCATACAAATACAAAGCGTACATATATGTGGAATTAACCGGTCCGCCTTTCGTAACAATAAAGGCCTGCGTAAACATTTGAAAAGAACTGATGACCTGCAACACGAGGTTAAAGAGAATAACAGGTGAGAGCATGGGTAATGTAATGCTGAAAAACTGCCTGATTTTAGATGCGCCATCAACCGATGAGGCCTCGTACAATTCCGTTGGGATTTGTTTCAATCCCGCAAGAAAAATGACCATCGAGGAACCGAACTGCCAAGCAACAAGCAATATTAGCGTTCCAAGTGCGGTTTCGGGATTACTGATCCAACTAATTCCATGGATACCAAAGACGTTCAACAGTCTATTGATAAAACCGTCGGCACCGAATATATTTTTCCATAAAATAGCCACTGCAATACTGCTTCCGATCAAAGATGGCAAATAAATAAAAGTGCGATAAAACGAAATCCCTTTAATTTTCTTATTGAGAAGCATGGCCACCATTAATGCACAAACCAGTTTTAGCGGTACTGAACAAATGACGAAAAGAAAAGTTACCTTTAACGACTGGCGAAATACGTCATCGTCTGCAAATATTCTTGAATAGTTTCGTAAACCAATCCACTCCGGGGCCTCAAGCAACGTAAACTTCGTAAATGAGTAATATAACGATTGGACCATAGGCCACATGGTCAAAAGCAAAAAGCCAAGCAGCCAAGGAGAAATAAATAAATACCCTGCTAAGGGTGACTCCCACCTGCTTTTGAAAAAGGAGACATGTCTTGAAACATAAGACTTCCTTAAAATTGATGCTGAAGCTGATCTCATGATGGTTACCTCTCATTCCAAATTGTTTTGCTTCACTTATTATAAAAGTGTAAGCATGACTATAAAATGAGAGCATTGAACACTTCTATTTCAGAATTGAACAATAAATGCTGAGCATATAAGGATTTTAATTGCGTAGTATGGGTAATCGCTTGTGCCATCCTTCTTGTATCCTCTGCGTATTCCAGAGGCTGCTTATACTCTTTCATCATAACTTCCGCCAATTTACCGTCGCTGAAACCAGCTTATCAATTTTATTAAACTAAGAAGAAATCCAGAATTGAAGTAGAGGAATTGTTCATAAACCAAGTCTCTTCCTCACCATTGCTGGGATGGCAATCTCACTTTCGTATACTTTTATCATCTGAATGATCACCACGTTAACCTGCCCGTTAGCGTAGAAAAGGGCTGCATCTCGGCAGCCCTCCCCTTTAATATTGAATTATCGTTCCTCGTTAGTTCAATGTTTAATCGCGTTCCGATGAACAAGCTTAGTAGTTGAGTCCACCTGTTTCCGCTGCCTTCAAATGTCTCTAAAGTTTCCCGATACATAATAGGAAATGTTTTTTTGTTCCTGCGATATTTAGAGAAATTGTTCAACTAATTTGACGATTTCTTTATCATAACCCTCTGCGCCTGAAGGGAACCAGTGCAACGCGCATTGAGTTAACCAAGATATTTTTAGAATGTACATCAAATTCATTACCCCATTGGCGACATATTGCTTGGCATCTATGCCTAATGATTCCAGCAGGTTCGCTCGATTAAGTTCTATAGGCCCATATATGGGTCGCTGCCAGTCAATTACCTTCATTCCTTCTGGATGCATAATGATGTTGCCACAGTTCAAATCACCGTGTACTAAGCCGCTTCTGGCTTGGATCGCAGATGTAACCGAGGAATCATTGCAATAAGATGCTATGATATCGATTCCTTGATAATCTACCTTTTTGAATGTTCCACACTGAACTAATGTTTCAAGGTCTCTTATTAGCGAGCTGGTAAAACTCCCCCAGTCAATTAGATTTCCTATCTTAAATAAATAAGGGAGATTACCTTCAATTTGAGAAATTTGATTTGTAATATCAGCAATGAGACGCAATGCTTCATCAGTATCCATAGTAATGTCGGATAAACAAGGAGCATCGATATTTTCTAATATCAAGGCATCATGAGCATCGTTATGTTCAATAGTTCTAAAACTTACTAAAAGCGAAGAACTAGCTTCGTTATAAAATTGTGGCTCAATAGAAGGTCCTGCTTGTACTTTATAAATGATAGTCGATGCATCGCTCATCCGAATGCGTTGAACACAGGAAAGTGGCCATTCGTGAAGTGTTGCTCGTTCTTCAATGGAAGTTCCTAGTATGGATGCAAGCTCCTCGTTATCGTGCAGAAATAAATTGAAGAATGGGTGTCTGTACAAGATAAGCACTTCCCAGCTAAGTATAGGATGTAACCTCTATACAGTAAGTTTGTTTTTGATTTTTGAGCTAACGTTTTCCGTTAGCTTAAAACACTAGCTTATTTATTTGAGTGTTCTGCTGGCAAAGGCAGGAAAACCATGGTTTGGGATGTCCTTATTTCCGATGAGAATGATCTAATGATTTGTATCTCACGCTGCGCGGTTGCTATTATTGAAAAAAAATTAAATTAGACAGAATCTGATCAAAGCAAGAGACGGCAGTTTAATGACCGTGAAAATAGAGTCCTAAACTGCCGCCGCTTTTCAATTATAGTAGTTTTAAGGAGCTTAGAAGAGATGTCTGCCAGATATGATGAATTACGAATTTTGTCGATGACATTCTTCCATAACGGCAATTTGTTGGCGCACTTGTGATGGTGTAACTTCGAGCTCTTTCCCATGTACGATTGTCTGATAAATCATGTTATAGAAGCTTTCGGCCATCGAAGGGAATAAATCTTTTCCCTGATCAACTGGGATGTCCCAGCTCTCTTCGTACCACTTTAGTTGTTCACGGCAGTAAGCCGGCTCATTTTTTTCGTTGACCATAGGCGTTGTCACTAATTTCAGTTCTCCCGCTTCCTCCTGTTTGAAATATTTCCAATCCAGATGAGTTGTGCTCCCTTTGATTCCGCCTCTAGTCCCTTGGACATTATAAGTAAAACTCGGATATGCGCAGCAAGAGGAAATTTCCACATCAATGATAGGCCGTCCATGCCCATGCAAAATGATCTTTACATAGTCCTCAGCGTCTCCAGCCGTATTCGCGCGATCCATAAATGAAGTGATATGCGGCATTTCCTCGGTTCCGAAAAATTGGAGTGCTTGATCTACCGGATGTGGACCCGTATTTAAGAGATTGCCTCCATCATTAGCCCTTAGAGTCTGCCAATCCCATCTTCTTGCAAAATTGTTGTAGGCAATACTGACCTGAACCACTCGTCCGATCACGCCGGATTTAATAATTTCCTGCACTTGGCGATAAGCGGGTGCGTACCTGGACTGCTGAAAAATGGCAAGCAATTTCCCTGTTTCCTTAGCCGTGTCAATCAAAATATCAACCTCATGTGCCGTTCGGGCAAGCGGTTTCTCCGACAGTACATGAAATCCGTTTTCCATAATTTCTTTAGAAATTGAGAAATGAAAATGGCTAGGCGATGCATTTACGATTAAATCAAGATCATTTCTCTTGAACAGATCACGATAATCACGGTAAACATCACAATTCAACTCTTTTTTGGCTCTTTCCAGCCGCTCCTCCAACATATCAGCTACAGCAACAATTTCATATTGCTCCTTCATTTGACTTAACGAGTTGGCATGTATATCACGGCCGCTGCGGCCTTGACCTATAATCGCTACTCTAAGCTTTTTCATATCATTACCTCCGATGCTAACTTCCGCATATAGTGTACATATTGGGGAAATGCTATTTCTGGGTTCTCCAGTTCAGGATGCCACTTTTTTTCCCATTCCAATGTGAAATAGCCTTCATATCCCTCACGATTCAATAAGCTGTAGATTTTCTGCAGCGGAATATCGCCTTCTCCGGTTAGACAGTATTGGAAGTCTTCGCTCCTGTTTTCTAAGGTGCGCGAGTCTTTCACATGTGTGTATTCGATCCATTGTCCCAATGTCCTCCAGGTTTCCTCAGGCTGTTCTCCCACCATGCGGTAAGGATGGTGCACATCCCACAGTACTCCAACGGCTTCCGTATCCACCTGCTCCAACACTTTTTTCATATTTACGCATGAAATCCAATCATCGTGTGTTTCAATTAAAAGCTTAACATCGTGTTCCTTGGCAATTTTCGCCATTTCGCTTACATGCTGGGCAACCATTTGCACGGCTGTATCCAGGTTAGTATCGATAATTTTACCGCCAAATACACGAATGTAGCGTGTCCCGAAAATGCGGCAAAGCTTAGAGAACTCCCTGATCTCCTGCATATTCTTCTCAAAGTTATCAGTCGAGAATAAATGGACGGAGCTTGAAAAGCAAGATACCTGCAGCCCGGCATCGGTGATTTTACGAAGCGTTTGCTCCACTTGCTCCGAAAACTCCGGAAGCTTGTAGATATTCATTTCACCGGTTAAACCTCTAAAATCAATTGCATCAAATCCATATTCTGTCGCGCTGGCAATGATTTTGTCTAAGGGCCACTCCGGGCACCCTAAAGTTGTAAAAGATAATTTCATCTAGGTTCACTCCAATTTGTTCATTATATTTTTTATTTTTCAAGAAATCGGATGTCCACGATCAAGCCTTCACTAATATCCCTTCATATTTATAATTTCTGAATGTTGGATTGATGCCGTGAAGCATCAGCCCCTGCCCCCAGTTTACATGTTTATCATTCGCCGGCTCATCCTCAGGATCACGAACCTGGACAAGTATGTTTCTACGCGTCCGGTCGCTGCGGTTTATAGGAGAGCCATGAATCGTTAAATAGTTAAAAAATAAGACATCCCCCGATTCAGCTATACAAGGAACTCCGCTTTCAATTGGATATTCTTTATGATTCAAATAATAGCTTCCTACATGAGGTAAGGGCCCCTGTTTATGGGATCCCGGAATGACATGCAAACAGCCGTTTTCCTCATTCGTATGATCCAAATGGATGCTAGCGAGCATCATACTGTGCTTGCTGTGCGGGAAATACGGATAATCCTGATGCATGGGAAAGGCCGCTCCCTTTTCCGGAGGTTTCACCATCATCTTGGTATGATGCAGCTGAACATTGTCGCCAATCAATTTGGTGAAAATCGTGATCAAATTCTTTTGTGTAATCATGCGCATAAACTGAGCGTCATGATATTGAACATCATGGAAGCCTTTAAGCACCAGCTTCTTTAACTCTTCCGGCGGCAGGTAGTCTCCAGGCCAAGCATGGCTCCGGTTAAATTTAGATGCAGCCGCCCTCTTCAGGAATGTTTCTACCGATTCTCGGAATGTTTCAACTTCCTCTGCGTTATATACACCTTTCACAAGTAAGTAACCATTCTCATGATAAAACTTCACTTGGTCCTCAGAGATCATGCCAATCCCTCGTTTCAACTATAATTTGGCCATTGCTCAACCCTTTACGGCGCCTACCAAAACCCCTTTGGTAAAGTATTTTTGCAAGAAAGGATATACGGCAATGATCGGTAATGTGGCAATGACGATCGTACAATATTTAATAATTTCGCTAACAGCCTCTTTATCGCTCCCGCCGGACCCAGTGATCATACTGTCGGTACTGCTGTTTATCAAAATTTCCCGCAAGAAGAGCTGTAACGGATAAGCGCCTCGATCCCGCAAATAAATCATAGCACTGAACCACGAATTCCAATGGGCCACCGCATAAAACAAAATCATAACGGCGATAACAGCTTGCGATAACGACAGGACGATTCGAAACAAAATTGTAAGATCATTGGCTCCATCAATACGTGCGGATTCTTCCAAGCTATCTGGGATCGCCGCAAACGAGGTTCTCATGATAATCAAATTATAGGTGCTGATGGCTCCTGGAAGAATGAGTGCCCACATCGTGTCAAACATGCCCAGACTTTTCACAAGCAAGTAGTTAGGAATCAAGCCACCGCTAAAAAACATCGTAAACACAATCATCATCATGATCGAATCCCGCAGCATGACACCTTTTCTCGATAATACGTAGGCTCCAAGCGAGGTAATAATCACATTGATGCTTGTTCCCACTACAACATAAATTAACGTATTGGTGTAACCCGTGATGATATTGGGATTTTTAAACACAGAGATGTAGCCGTCTACATTAAATCCCAATGGCCAGAGCAACAAACCGGAATGACTCGCTAAACTGGAGGGGTTGCTTAAGGACGCCATAGTAACATATAGAAATGGATAAAGTGTAATTAAAGCTAGAAACAGCAAGAAGCATATATTAAAAAAACCGAAAATAGCTTCGGCTTTGCTTCGCTTTAGATTCATCGTCATCCCTCCCTACCAAAGACTGGTTTCGTTGACTTTTTTACTGATTTTATTCGTGGCTACCAAGAGTACAAAATTGATCACAGAGTTAAACAATCCGACGGCTGCGCTGAAGCTGTAGTTTGCTTCCAGAATCCCTTTGCGGTATACATAGGTTGAAATAACATCCGAAGTTTCGTAGGTAACCGGATTGTATAACAGAAAGATTTTATCAAATCCGACGTTCATCATGCTTCCCATTCTTAATATAAACAGGATTATAATGGTGGGCATAATCCCCGGCAATGTAACATGCAGCATTTGCTTAAAACGTCCAGCCCCATCAATCGTCGCCGCTTCATACAGATCCTGATCGATGCCGGCTAAAGCAGCCAAATAGATAATGGAGCCCCAACCTACCTCCTGCCAGATATTCGAGCTCACATAGATGGTTCGGAATAATCCGGGTTCCAGCAGCATCGTTATTCTTTCCAATCCCATGAAAGCAAGTAAATCATTAATGATCCCGTTTCTTGCTGTAAAATCTACAATTAAACCGCATAAAACAAGGACCGAAATAAAATGCGGCAAATAGGTCACTGATTGTACAAACCTTTTAAATACATCATTTTTTCGCACTTCATTTAATAGCAGCGCCAAAATGATCGGCGCCGGAAATCCAAAGATAATATTATAAATACTTATTAAAAGCGTATTTGTAAGAATTCTTCCGAAATAGACATCGTTAAAAAATTCGGTAAAATGCTGCATTCCCACCCAAGTACTTCCCCAAATCCCCTTCATAGGTGAGAAGTCTTTAAAGGCTATCGATGCTCCATACATAGGAATATATTGAAAAATGATATAATAAGCGATCACGGGCAAAGCCATGAAATAAATGATTCTGTTTTTATACAAATCTCTTCGAAGTCTATGGACAATGCCGCTTTGCTTCTTCGTCTGATAGACACTTCTGGCATGCGCCGCCTCACTAACCGTCATATTCTCCATCGTCCGTTCCCCTTTGAGCGAAGAAATTCGCGCAGCAGGCATCCAGCACCGATCTTTCCTTTGGGAGGCGATCTGATGCTGGCGCTCTTGCTGCTGGCCAATCCAAATCTGGTCAACGTTAAGGCTTATTATCTTGCCATGTATCTGTCGTACGCCGCTTGCTGAATTTTGATCGCATCTTCGATTCCCATACCTTTTAATTTGCTCATGTAATTATCAAACTCGCTAATAGGTACTTGTCCCATGATCATCTTGGAGAATATCTCATCCCTGTACGTATTAACCGCAGAGATGATGGAAGCCATCTTGGTTGATTCCTCAATGGTTGGCGTTACCCCTGGTGGCATGGTTCGATCGTAGGAGCCTGCTTTCCATAAGCCAATAATTTGCTGCTGTTCAGGTAAAGCCATGCGCTGCTGCCAAATCTCAGGCGTCATGACAAAGGCCAGTCCGCCAGATCCTCTCGAATATTTGGATAGCGCTTCATCAATCGACAAGCCCTTTGGATTATTCGTAATCTCTGGGAGCAGTTGAGGCGAACCGTTTACCATCTTGTAGCTCTCGCCTTCAATACCGAACGTATTGAGCAGTGATCCTTCCGGACTGTAGCCATAGTCCAACCACATCGCAGCTTCCTTCGCATACTTACTTTTTGCGGATATTGCGACACCGCCGCCGCTGGCAACCTTGATTTCATCAACATTAAAATTATAGGATTTCGTGCCTTTAACGTAAGGCGGAACCGTTCCTGATAATTTGACCGACGGATCTTTCGCTTTCATCAATTGAACGAATCTTCCGAATGTTCCTGATGTCGATCCCGTCCATGAGCCTGCACGGTTACCCATTACTTTGGTATCGAATTGTTTGGCATCCGTAATTCCAAAATCAGGGTCGATCAAGCCCTCTTTATACCACTTTGCTAAGGTTGTCAGCGCATCTTTGTATTCCGGGGTGTAAGGTCCATATTTGACTTTATCGCCGTCATGATAAAACCCATAGTTGATCCCCCATGCCCTGACCCAGTTCTGTAGATCCCCCGCTCCTTTAGGCGCAAGAGGAATTTCGTCATTTTTACCGCTGCCGCTAGGATTTTTCGTTTTAAACGCTTTTAACACTTCATACCAATCGTCAATCGTTTCTGGTGACTTTAGATTCAATTTTTCTAACCAGTCCTGTCGGATCTGCCATCCAAACGTCTGGAATGCAGGATTCGGATTGGGGTTTACTTTAGCATATTGATTCGGTGATTGAGCCTCGGGATAAACATAGATCGTACCATCGTCTGTACGCAGTTGTTTATTCGCTTTTGGGTCGGAGTTCATAAATGCTTTAAGATTGGGTGAATACTTATCTACCAAATCATTCAACGGCAAGATGACGCCATCTTTGATCGCTTTATTGGGCCCGCCGTTATAATCGTTTATCCAGTTATAATAAATCAGATCAGGTAAATCGCCCGACGCGACCATAAGATTGAACTGTTCTTTGATCGCTGCTCCGTCCATAGATGCAGGATGAATGAACTCGATATGGATTCCTGTCCTTTTTTCCAATTCTTTAAACACAGCGATTTCATTATAATTTTTCATGGTTGCCGCTACTTTGGCATCCATGGGCACAAACATCTTTAATGTGATAGGCTTATTAACGATAGGCAGCGGGATTGAAGATAAACTTGCTTCATTTTTTTCTGACGTACTTGTTTGCTTCGTAGCATTAGAGGTGCACCCTGTTAATACACTTGCGAGTAATACAACAGAAAGAGATAAAGCTGAAACCATGCCGAGTTTACCCTTCATTGGTAGTTCCCCCTAGACATTTTGTAAGTTGATAAGACCTAACCCTGGGAATAGCTGATATCCATAACACCATCCTGTCTCACTGTCTTCTTGTATTTGGAGCTTCGGATCAGCTCCTTAAGCTTCTTCTCATATTCGTCTGCGTCCATAGGCAGCCTGATGGTTTGATCGTTGAACGAAGAAAGCATAATCGCGTTCGCTATGGTTAGTCCGTTGATCCCCTCCGGACCATGTGCGATAAGCTCCCCGCCGCCATTTTGTATGGCCTCGATAAATTTATCTGTTACCACTTGATGACCTGTAGGCACATTCGCGTTCACAGGAATTTCCGTGTACCAATTTTCAACATTGCCCATCCTGCTTGGCGATTCTTTGATAAAATGAAGCATCGACTCACGGGTTCGATAAAAAACAATTTGATTATCCTCAAAAACCAATTTTCCGTACTCTCCCACGATCTCCATCCGGTTGGAACCAGGTGTTTCTGCGGTAGTCACTATAAAATGTCCAACCATCCCGTTCTCATGCTCAAAGTAGGCCGTCACTTCATCTTCGACTTCGATATCATGATATTTGCCAATATGCGCAAAACCATTGATCCGTGACGGGAGACCGAATAACCACTGGTAGAGATCCAGATTATGCGGACATTGGTTGGTCAAGATCCCACCGCCTTCTCCAGCCCAAGTTGCACGCCATTCGCCGCTATCGTAGTAAAGTTGAGATCGGAACCATTTGGTATTAATCCAGGTCGCTCTGATTAATTTCCCCAACTCGCCGCCTTCAAGAATGTCTTTGATTTTTTTATGGTGAGGATAGGTCCTTTCTTGAAACATAATGCCAAACATCAAATTAGGATGGAGTTCCTTGGCATTTTCATAGGCGTCAATCGTTTTTTGAGCATCATTTACATGCACCGCAATAGGTTTCTCACAAAGAACATGGATTCCCTTTTGAAAGGCATCAATCGATATAGGCGTATGATCGTAATGGGGAACGGCTATTAATACAGCCTCTATGTCCGAATTGTTGAAAAGCTCCGTATGGCTGTAATAGGCTTTGGTATGATATAGCGCCGCTGCTTTGTCAGCCTTTTCCTGTACAACATCACATACGGCTACAACTTCAACCGAATCCATCTGTGCCAGGTACTTGAGATGATTGCTTCCCATTCCACCTAACCCTATAACACCAATTTTCACTTTGTTCTTCGGACTCATCCAATGACCCTCCCGGTATATTGAAGTGTAATTTAAGCATGAAAATTTGCTTAATATTGCGCAAGATACATAATAAAAGCGCTTACTTTTGCTATTCTAAAATATTACTCGAGATAAGTCATAGTTTTTTGTGATTAAAATATCGTTTTTTGTGCAGGATCTATGAGAGTAAATTGAGGGAAGTTTTGGAGTTTAAGTGGATCAAGGGAAGCAGGATTAGCTACTTGCTTCTCTTCTCGGGAGTCTGTAAAATAGTTTATGTAAACTTCTTTAATATGGAAGTAGAGGAAGAGTTGAGGATTTCATTATTCACCACTGTCGCTGGATGTTATCTGGCATCAGTAACACTACAATTCACCTGAATCTTTCAGGTATTTAAAGTGAGGTAATAGGGATGAACTTAGCTTATGAAAGTATTGACGAGTGCATCCGTTACGAACGCAAACTCTATAATCCCAATATATGTAATGTTAACTTCCATTTGCACGAAGAGTTTGAGATTTACTTTTTAATCTCAGGTGATGTGAACTATTTCGTTGAAAAAAACATGTATCCAATCAAATACGGTGATTTAATCATTACAAATAATCAAGAAATCCATAGGCCTTCTTTTCAAAACGATAACGTATACGAACGAATTACTTTACAGTTCGCACCGCATATCGTCCGCAAGTTTAATTCTCCAAGTCTCGATCTTCTAAGCTGCTTTCTTAACAAACCTAAAGGCCAACAAAATAAGATTACGCTTCAACCTAGCCAAATTAAAGAATTTCTGCGTCTTTTTAATCAAATCGAGAATCTCAAACCTCATGCCGGCTATAAAATTTTAAAGCTGAATTATCTCATTGAAGTGTTAGTCTTGATCAATATTATATTTAAAGACGTTAATCGTTCAGAAAATCTTTCTTCTATGCCAGAATTATTAACTTCACTTTTAGACTATATTGATATGAATTTGGAAAAGGATCTCACGCTTGAATCTCTTTCTACTAAGTTTTATGTGGATCGATTCTATATGGGGAGAGTTTTCAAGAAATATATCGGCAATAACATCCATGAATATATTCTTTTCAAACGAATATCCAAAGCTAAACAAATTCTCTCGGAAGGCTACAGCGTCACCGATACCTGCGAACAGTGCGGATTTAATGATTATTCTAATTTTTTGAAAATGTTTAAACGAACCGTTGGTGTCTCCCCCGGAAAATATAAGGGTAATTTAATGAGTTCAAGTAATTTCGACATTGACTAATCCACAATGGTTCTTGTCAAATTCGGGAATGAGATAAAGTTCTTGTCGACAAGAACTTCATCCCATAAAACAAAAACGCGATTTAGGGACTATTGACAAACGTATTTATCTAATAGGTTTTTTGAAGAGCCGTGTAGAATTTGCTTCTATACGGTTTTTTTGCTTTGAAGGGTAATCGATGAGGTCCGTTATTACTAATCTCACTGATGGCATAAAGAATCATTCCGAGTGGTCTATTGGAATTAACGTTTTGCACTCAATGAACTTTGCAAGTTGATTTAATTTCACCCCCATTTTATCGTTGAACACTCTGTAAATCGTACTGAGGGAGTTTAATAATAACATAATTCGTTTAACTTTCATTTTCCAAAATCAAATCCCTTTTCCACCAATCCAGCAAGTTTTGAGATCTGTTTGGGATGATGGTACTGAAGAATGTCACCTATCTCTGCCAGAAAGCCTGCGATGGTGTCTTTTCCAATTCATTTAATGGCCAGCAATTGCTGTGCATGGGGGATCTGCCCTAACAGTTCATCCAATTTGCTTTCCAGCTCTTCCAGGTTGCTATGAAGCCATTCATACTGGTTCAGCAGCAGCTTCAACTTCAACTTTTAACAATAAATCCTTCTAATGACTAATCCTCTATAATGCTATGGTTAATTATTAAATGAATGTTTATTATTCATGGATTACTACTACCTGCAAAAAAGAAGCAAGCATCTGAGAATTCATCAGATGCCTGCTTCTTTTTTGTATATTTCTGAAAAAATCCCAAAAAATCTCTAAAAAAGGAGAGAGAAGAGGGATGAGAGGCGCGCGAGAGTGTGATATTCCAGAATTCTTTAGAAAACGGAGCCCTCAAATCCGCGGCGCTCCGTTTTCGTTGTTCCAATATTCGTTAGAATTCAAACTACTAGGAAGCAGAATTATTTGTTTGTTGCAGAATTCGCTAGAAAAAATATTGAGCTGTTTTTTTCAATGCATGCATAAATATTCAATACATTTTTTTGATTGTATATTGTTGCTTTTGTAAATGCTAATCTAAAAGTGTACCACTTACTAAGCGTTTGCTAATGTAAAAGTTGACCACCTGAGCTAAGACCCTGCTATGCTGAATAGGAATAAGCAACAGGGGGAGAGGACATGTATGGGATGGTAGATAAAGAATACGTTAGGAAGCGACATTTTGTGGATGGATGGTTTATTCGTGAGCTAAGCAAGCAATTGAAAGTTGCTAGGCAAACGATCCGTAAAATGCTAGAGAACGCAGAAATACTAAAATACAATCGGCAACAAGACCGTAGTTGTCCCGTCATGGATTCATATCGTAGCTTCATTGAACACATCCTTCATGAGGACAAAACCGCACCGCCTAAACAACGTCACACAGCTGCTCGGATTTATGAGCGGCTGGTAGACGAACATGGCTTTACTGGTGGCGAATCTACGGTTCGGCATTATGTTAGAAAACTTAAAGCACCTGTATCAGAATGCTTCTTAAAGCTTGAAGCTAATCCTGGTGAGCAGGTTCAGGTCGACTTTGGTCATGCTGAGGTCAACATTGGCGGAGAACGCCTTCGTGTCTGCCTATTCTGCATGCGGTTTAAATACAGCTCGGTCCCTTTTGTTGTTGCGCTTCCCACGGAACGCCTTGAGGCTTTTCTAGAAGGTCATGTTCGTGCATTCGACTACTTTGGTGGTATTCCTCGTGAAGATATGCTTACTGCAAATAATGATCGAAGCGATCATCCAGTGAATTCGTGATATGATTTTTCACATAAGCAAGCCGGACAAAATTTACTATAATTCTGTTTATGAGAAATATACTGGAGTAAACCGTAATGGTATAGAAAGTAGATTGAGTTCCTAGCATAAAAAAATTCATTTTCTTCATTTAAAAGAAGCAACGCTCCTTTAACATCACCTACTCCCATTCTGAAGCATGGTGAAATATACTTATTTATTTCATGTAAAGCAACGTAGTTACTAACTGCAGTTCTATACAAATACCCTTCAATTGATTCATCCTCGTAAATAAACAACCGATTTTTTGGTCTAGTCACATAATCACTTATCTCCACATGCCATCTAGACTATTTTAGTTTTTCTTTCTCCAATGCAACATCTAGATTAAACACTTTCCCATCAAAAGGATTAATCACTTTCGGCCTTGTTTCAAAAGATAACAAATCAAAACCTTCAAATAAATGCTTCTCTTCTAACATGTCACTTCCAGCTCTCAATGCTTTTGATGAAGCATGCCTCATTAAGTGATAAATTGTCCTAGGTGTACCCAAACTTGCATAGTAAATTTTTTCAGCAAGATATGGATCAATAATTTTTGAACTGCTTCGATCTGCAAATGGCAACTTTGCCTCGATGCCTTTAAGGTAACCACGGAATTCTTTTTGTTCATCAGGATTAGAATACGAAAATACATTAAACTCTTGTTTATTAGGGAATCTTTCATCCAGTTGTGCATTAGATGCAAAAATTTTCTTCGCTTTTTCCTTAATACCACCAAAAACAATTGGTATTTTAACATCATTAGCAAATTGCTTTATCCAGTCTGCCGCTTTATAAATCACTTTTTGAGTATCTGATGCGACAATATGCTGCACTTCATCGATGAGTATTACTTTTACATCAGAATCAGGTATTAAATTTTTAAGCCTTGCGGTTAGTACTTTTTCAGTTCCATTTGTAAATGGGTCACCCAAACGCTCCAACATTTTTGACGCTACGTTTAAAGGAGATGAATTCGAATCTAATTCCACTCTAAGTATAGGAACAGATTCATATCTCTCCGTATGGTTATTCCTTATTCGCGTTTTCTTTTCCCTTGGGTATGCTGATTCATATTTTTTAAACAAAGTTGATTTTCCCGCACCTGTATCTCCCAAGATGACTAAACCATCATTTAGATGATGGCAGTCATGTATCATATTGTAAAGTTCAGTAAATCGCTTATGATGAACAACGAAATTTTCAATATCAAGTAACCGTTCTTGAAGGTCTTTCTCATCGATCCTTATTCCGTTAAGGCGCTTATACTCTTTTTTTTCGTCCATTTTCCACCTCCTAGGCTAACCTTGAAGTCTCATATGTTGGCAAATCATCATCATTATCTTGCCTTCTCTGAGCATCATTGTGCACTATTTCCATTTGTTCTACATTTGCTTTTGGGTTTCCTACCACCTTAGACTCCTGTTCATTTTTTGTTTCTTTTGGTTCAATTGTAACTTTTGCTTTATTCCCTCTTTTCACTTTCAATTCATCTTCTGTAAGCTGTCCTACATAGTGAAAAGTCTCCGGTTCTTCTAGGGCTCCTAGCATCGAATAATCAAAAGCACCAAGTGCAAGACCCTCTAAGATACTGGCTTCCTCTTGAAGAGTTTGCGTGTAGCCTCTACGTTTATCCTTATCTTGCTGCACAACGACAGATTGGATATTTTCAATTGCTTGAATAATATGAGTATCATCAAATTCACGTCGTTTGCGTCCTTCTGATAAACAAATTGCTTTTATCTGCTGATAAGGTATTGGAAGTGAAGGCTCCAAATCATAATGCTTTTCATATTCATTCACTCTATTCGGATCAATTTCAGCTTCGATATAACTGTAATCATATGGATTTTGAACATATACCTTTTTGACATCAGCAAAATCAAACCTAACCAATACTTCTAAATCTTCATCTCCTTCTTGTTTCATTTTGTTCTTAAGCTGCATCAACTCTTCACTCCAAAACCATGTTTCTGAGAGTGTAACTCCTTCAGATTGAATTTTTCTCTTTTTGCTTCCGCCACAAAGAGCCAATTTGATTTCTTTTTTTGTAAAAGGTAGTTCCTTAATTAAACTAGGATCTTCTGCAAATGCTCTTTCCCATATTTGGTGTGGTGTACCACCTATCCGGCTATGACTCCAGTTGTGAGAGATTAAATCAACAAGAATAATGTGGGCAATATAGTAAAAAGCTTGCAATGTAATACATGCTTTCCCTTTAGAGTCATACATTTTTCTCTTATACATATTAGAAAAAGTTGTACCTTTTAAGGTATGGACTATATCATTAAACGTCTTTTGCCCTCGCTCGACTGTTCCTTTTTTATGCCCCGCTGAAACCTCTGGAAATAAAAGATCTATCCCAAAATTCTCACAAATATCTTCAATGTTATATGAATTGTTCGATGAAGCATTATCAATAACAAGTTCTTTGGGAATTCCATACGCAGTCCATTCATTGATTACGTCTGGGTATAGCTTCTTTAAGTAAACCTTAGGTAAAAAACAATGAAGCAAACATTGTCTAATTGCGAACGAATCCGGTGCATCGAATGTTATATAGAAACCTAATGGATTTCCAGAAAACACATCAATTGCGTAAACCAACCAAGCTTTTTTTCTATCCATTGTTTTTGGATCAACCATAAATAGATCAATCGGTGTCCAATCCAATTCAACACGTTCAAGAGGACGGGTTGGTTTTTCAACCATTGGCTTGGAACCGTCCCTTTCAAGCTTAGCGGCTACAGCACCTTCTCTTGCTGCTTGTTGACGATAATAGTCCCGCTTTTCTTTAACAATACGCCAAATTGTTTGAACTGATCTAATGATTGCTTTATCGTCTTCATCTCTCGTCTCATTAATTTTATTAATACCACCTTTATACATCCGATGAATGTCCCTGTATCTAATCTCTTCACCTGTATATAGTTTTTCTCCCATTATTCTTTCTAGGGATTCAATGACCTCCCCTAAAGTTCTTCTCTTGTTAGGGCCAGGCTTTTTCTTTAACAAATACCTTGCATCACCATATAGCTCCCACAGTTTCTTCCAGTTATAGAAACTAGCTCTACTAACAACAATACTTTTTTCATCTTTTAGTGTTTTTAAATACTCATTCAATTTAATCTTATGGAAATACCCCTTAATTACAGGATGAAGAACTTCTAACTTCATATTAATCTCAGCTTTCTCTTCCTCTGTATATTCAATATCCATTTTTATTTTATTGGCACGCTCTCCAGTATCTTTAAATGTTAAACGTTCCTCATAAAATGCAACCTCTAGTTCATAAATAGAGTAAGTTTTTCGTTGCTTATATTGTATTAAATCAACAATAATATCTTGCTTTTCTTTCCGAATAATGGCATACTCCATGCCATCCATAAGAAAAAGCGTTCCTGAAGAAAACTTATTTCTAGCCATCTTTTCATCTCCTATACAACCCATACATAAGATTTTTGTGAAAGACGCTCTTTAACTACTTCTGCCCTAACTTCATGAGCATAAATGAGTTTATGTAGATTTAGCATCATCATTGATGCGTCAACAATTTCGCATTGCTTGAGCAATTCCGCAATAGATAAAGGACCATAACATATTAGAACCGTCTTAATAAATTCGGTTACAGCTGGCGTAGTTTTATGCGCTTTTACTTCAAGTAACAACTTCAGATTACTTTGAAGAAAACCTATGCGAATTTGTTCCTCGGTTATAACATGAAAAGTCCAGTTTTTTTCTAGACATAGAAGTCGTGCTGCTTCAAATTTAGCCTTATTCAAATTTGTATTCACATATTTAGTCAATTTAACCTCAATTAAAAAGTGTTGCCCGTCCGTTGTTACAATCAGGAAATCTGGAAAGTACCTTCTTCTCCTGCCTTTATAATGAAATCTAATGCCAACTGGCTGAAAGAAAATTTTGGATACTTTACTATCGAAATTTGCTATTCGAACATAATCCCTTTCGAGTAAGCTCTCGGTATGAATAATTCTAAGACTTTTAGAACGGCTAATTTTACTACGATAGTTTCTTCCTCGAGTTGGTCTAATTCGACGAGCCACAAGTTGAACCATAAAAAACTCCCCCTGTTCCTGAATTACTTAGAATTAGTTTTTCCATGATTTGATTAATATAGACCTAAAACAAAGAAAACGCGGAACCAAATTGGCCCGTGTTTTCTTTGTTTTAAATTAAATTTTTCCTTATTATTCTTTCTTAAGGGGCATTTACTTTGCTTTACTCTCATTTGTAATCCAAGAAATCTCGAGTAATACAAACTCCAAATCTCAAATAGGGACATTTAATTATTTGAGGTTGTGGACACGAAGCAGCGTAAATGTTTTACTGCCGTGATGGGCCACCTTGATGAATTTAAAATTTTATTATAATTATTGTAACTTAAACCATAAGTTTGCCGCTTTTGAAGGCTTATGCTTCCAATTTACCATGGCAAACTTATGCTTCCTAAAGCAAAGTGCGGAAAACAAGGGGAGCTATTATTTCACGGTACTGTTACACCCGACGAACAACAAAGATATCGATTTTTCAATGTATTTTGTCCAGTCGGGGGGAATTTCATTCATGGTCGGTCAGCAATCCAATCTATAACCAAAAAGGAAAATTCAATTTTCGAAATAGAGTAACTACGTTCTTTCTAGTAGGTAAATAAAAATATGAAAAGTCAGCCCAGTGAACTCCTTCTTATCTGTGAAAACAAAGAACAGCTACACCTGCAAACTGTCCCTTGTTCCTATCAACTAAGGTGTCACTACCCGCTTACGCGCTGAATCTAACTACACAGTTGGTAGTCCAGGTGGATAATATTGAGGTGGGATCTTAAACCACCCTCGCTCCCTCATTTTTGTCTTTAATTCCGCCCCAAACTTCGCATGTTCTACAATAAAACCAGCCCACATTAGTCCTACATCATTCCGATAAGTTTCAGTCATGCTTCGTGCACATTCCTGAAATGCCAAAAGTAATTTCGCTGAAAGAATATTCGCTATCTCAATGTCAGCCAATTTCGCCCCCATTGGAACGGCATTCGGATTTGATTTCGTTTTATCTGGTGGTAAAGGAGGTATAGGTATCCCCTCTTCTTCCATAAACTTTTTGAGCCGATTTGAATGTGCACTACACAAATCAATTGCATCATTCAGTAAAGAAAGCAAATCTGAGTCTGTTGTTGTATTCTTTCCAACTTGTTCGAGAACGATAATTTCCTCAGTAAAAACGAGGTATTTCCATACATCCATAACCTCACCTACATGTAACGGAGGTTTTGGTTCATCATCAACAAAAGTCTTGATAAGGCTGCTTACAGCTTCCAAAATATTCGTTGTCATAATCTTCACCCCATAATTGGTATTCCATTAATTTAAAATAATTATACAGAAAATGGATTATTTCATTTTAAAAAATGATAACAGGAACAGCTATCGCGGTAAGCAAAAATTTTTTTGTCTCTTGTCTAGCGTTATTCAAGGTCACCCTCGTGACGAAAGTTTCACCAATCAATTCGAGCGTTCGGGATCCAATCTTCGTATTTCTTTATTATAGAAATGCTGCCTGGGAGCGTAGAAAAGGGCTGCAACGCGGCAGCCCTCCCCTTTAATATTGAATTTTCGTAGCTCGTTACTTCAAGAGATCTTTGTAGTTTTGCGGAAAATATTTCTTATTGGATCAGTGCGATCCAAGAATTGTAGACGAGAACGACGGATACTAATTTCAGACTCTTCAACTGTAGGTATGCTCTTTGCCCACGGCAATTCCTCTATGCTTTCTTTTACTGCCTTATTAACCTCCACGCCATCATTCCATAATGGAGCACGTATAAGTAACCTTTTACTTTCGAAGCTCTCTGGAATCGGATACAAAATAGGATCAGTTGTCCATCAGATTAATGTTAAATATCCAAATTAACCGATCAATTCCATGACTGAATCATTAATGTAATCTGCCTGTTACTTTAATGAATCATGGAGCAGCACCTTGGTGGTCTGCTCCCTGCTATGGGTTCAACTATCGTGTCCAGTTAGTGCAACGAGATTTGCAACATTTGAATAAAAGACCTTTCGCTGCAAATAATAACTTAGGATATTATTTACATATCAGGAGTTGAATAAAATGACTAACATATTGGAATCAGCAATCGATACGATTAAATCACTAACGATTGAAAAAAAACATCAACCTCTTCATGTAGGGGAGGTCATGGCTTGTTGGTTTTACTTGGCGGGACTTGAAATAGCCAAAGTAACTGTTCAATCTGGTATTAATACCACGAATGATGTGGAACTTCAAAACATGCTTAAAGAAGATCTGGAACTCAACAAAAATCAACGGGAACGGCTCTATACATTCTTGCTGAATGAAGGAATTACTCTACCGCCTGCTCATGAAGATATGCCCCACTCGGATCCTAACACTATTCCGCTTGGTGTGAAATTGAAGGATGAAGTACTTGCCAACGAGTTATCTTTAAAAATAGCAAGTTTGATTATCCGTGCAGCAAGTGCCAATGCAGAATCGATTCGCACAGATTTCGGTATAATGTTTCTTCAATTCCAGGCTGAAAAAGTCATGCTGGGAGCTAAATTAAAACAATTAATGCTAACTCGCAGTTGGATTAAAATACCACCATTATTCATTCCACCCGGTTCCGAGCACTCACAAACTTAAGATTCACCTAATATCCCGTTACTTCAACAAACAACCTATGCCTTGTCAAAGCTACTAACAACATATTTGATTTATTGAAATTTGTTCGGTAAATTTTTTAAGTTTTAAAAAAGGCAGACAAAAGTTCCATAACCGGAACCTTTGTCTGCCTTTCTCTATAGATGAACGATTCTGCTGTAAATAAGTTTTACGCTAGTTAGGTATTCACCCTCTATACTTCAATAGCATATACAATATAAGTTCAATATAAGTTAAACGATTTAGAAAATTCTTAAAGGAGTGTAAAACATGACTCAAAAAGAATTTAGAACTCAATCCCCTTATCCACAGTGGGAACAACCGATTTTCCCATTTACACCTAATGCAGGATTCCCCGGATACGAATTCACATACTATCGTGATATCTACGGAGGCTATCAACCGATAATGCACAATCCATTTGCGTATAACCTTTATTCATACCCTCATCCACTTCCTTACCCGAATACGAATTCAACTTCTGAGGTTGCCAGTCCGAGTAACTCAGAACTAACATATGATTATTCAACGACAGAATTGCAAAGACTCAGTGAAACAGTCTTGCCTCATACAACGGATGAGCCTGTATCCGTTCCTCTTTCAAAGCAAAATGCGATACTAATCAAAAAATTTTATGATGCGTTTATTAGAGGAGATATTGATTCGGCAACCAAATTTATAACTGACGATTTTATAATGCATGTACCTGGAAAAGGGCTCAATGCTGGGGAATATTGGGGGGTTGATGGATTTAAAAAGTTCTTTTCAAACATAATGTCATATGGTGGCGGTAAATTCAGTATGGAAGTGCCTGTGCTTGCAGTCAGCGGAAATACAGCATTTACTCGAGAAATAGTTAAGCTTAATCGTAAATTCGATCCGGAGCGCATGTTTGAACTGCACTTTATGATGCAATACAGAATGAGAAATGGAAAAATCTCTGAAGCTTGGACTATACCAGAAGACCTCTACCTATATGATCAATTTTGGACACCACCGACAAATAAGAATACGCCGACAAGCAGTTCACGTAACAAACAAACAGCATCCCAAGGACCGAGTACAAAGGGTGCCGTTTCTCCCAAGAATTATCAGTTGATTAGAGATTTCTACAATAAATTCTGGAGTGGAGATCTAGAAGGAATGAAGGCCTTGACATCAGATGACTTTGAGTTTTTTGTACCAGGACGTAGTTCATTGGCAGGTACCTACAAAGGCTGGGAGGGTTATTTAAAATTCCGTAGTGAACTAATTAAACTAGCCGGAGATAAGTATAAACTGGAAATCGATAGTATGTCAGCAAGTGATTCTGATGTATTTGTCAGGGAATACATTCGAATGAATCGAAAATGGGATCCAACTCTACAAACAGTTCCAGCAGTAATCCTACACTTCAAGATTCGAAATGGAAAAATTGCTAAAATTAATGACATTCCTGTTGATCTTTATGCTTATGAGAAGTTCTTTACGCCTCCTGTTAAAGCGTAAAATAATAACTTGAAAAAGATGCATGCTGCTATGAAACGCGCGTGTATCTTTTTGGCTTTTTGAGTGTAAACGAAAAAGACACAACCTCAACTTTTCGTTGAAATTGTTCCTTTTAAACCTGTCCGATCTCTCGGATAGGGTGATGGAAGTGAGGGGAGTCGGTACCTAGAAAGTACTTATCATTGGGCTCCCCTTTCGCACACTAATTTACAGCCGATGAAATCATTATTATTCAACTAACGTGTCCCGTTAGGTTAACTTCTTGTTGCAAACTATGGACTTGAACAGTAGCAATCTCTCTGCCCCCATAATCTAAACATATATCCGCTGCCAAGAAGCTGCCAAGGCGCTTCATCAACTAATAATCGTACATCTGCATAGTTCATCTATAGAAATCATCCAGTGCCTTCGTCGCTATTCGAACATATTCCAACTCTAACTGTGTGTAAAATATAGGTTCTACTTCATTTTCCAAGTCGTGCAGCCTGTAACGCAGCAGCAGCATCCTTATCGTGTACTGGCGCATTCCGAAG
>Ga0209566_100424_pt1 | contig 32450 bp, 33 predicted proteins | sample Araplavi_mTSA_r2_2_FD_184287 | JGI IMG/M metagenome (GOLD analysis project Ga0209566, IMG submission 184287) | Arabidopsis root microbial communities from North Carolina, USA - plate scrape CL_Cvi_mTSA_r2 (SPAdes) (version 2) | ecosystem: Host-associated > Plants > Roots > Endosphere | place...
CGGAAGTCAATCCGTTCGCGTTCGATCCGTTCAGCGGGCTCGCCGATGGCGAAACCGTCGACGCAGGTTTTGCGCGCACGCCGCGGGCGCCGGGCATCGGTTTCGAACTGCATGCCGACGCGCATCGCGCGTTTCGCGCGGTATCGGGCCGTTGACACCCGAAGCGCTAAAGCGCGTCGATCGCGAAACGCACCGCGAAGCCGAGCATCATCGTCGCGACAAAGCAATCGAGCAGGCGCCAAGCGAGCGTACGAGTGAACCACGCACGGCACGCACGTGCGCCATAGGCGAGCATCAGGAACCACGCGAGCGAAGCCGCCATCGCGCCGAACGCGAACGGCGCGCGTTCGGCGGGCGCGTGACTCACGATCATGGTGCCGAGCAGCAGCACGGTATCGATCCACGCATACGGATTGAGCAGCGACACGGCGGCCGTCGCGAGCAGCGTGCGCGACAGCGCGGGGGCGTGGCGCGCGTGTGAGTCGTCGACGTGCTCCGGCTGCCGCCGCCGGATCGCCGAGCGCAGCGCGAGCAGGCCATAACCGGCGAGATAGGCGATACCGGCCCACAGCGCGGCCGATACCACACCGGGATGCCGCGACAGCAGTGCCGACAACCCCTGCGCGCCGAGCACGATCAGCAGCGCGTCGCTGCCTGCGCAGACGAGGGCGATGGAGAGGAGATGGGGGCTCGAGATCGAGCGCTTGATGACGAAGGCGTCCTTGGGGCCGACCGACGTGAACAGGCCGGCGCCAAGCAGCAGGCCTTCGATGAAGGCGGAGGTGTCGAGCACGAGCGGGCCGACAACCTCTTAAGCTGAACCGGTGATGGTTACGATGAGCGAAACGTTAAGGGGCGCGCGGGGGCGGTGTCAATGCCCCCTGGCGCCCATGCGTCGACGACCGGCCCGCCACCGGTCAGTGCGTCGCCGCCTCGCCGAGGTTGAGCGCGACGAGCGAACAAACGGTCAGCGCGATGCCGGCGAGCTTCAGCGACGACACCGCTTCGTCGAAGCAGACGATGCCGATCACGGCCGTGGCCGCGGTGCTGGCGGCAGCCCAGCTCGCGTACGCGAGCCCCATTTCGAGCCGCTTCGTCGCGAGCGCCATCAGCCAGACGGCGCAGGCATAACAGACGACGGTAAGCACGGACGGGAGCGGGCGGGAAAAGCCGGCCGAGTATTTGAGGCCGACGGAGCCGAGCACTTCGGCGAGGACACTGACGCCCAGCAGAAGCCAGGCAGACTGAAGCGGGGACACGAACGGCCTCCTTCCCCCGACGCTTATACCGAGCGGCGAGGAGAAGTGGAGGTGTCAGCGGTACCCAGAACGAAAGCAGCCTAGTACGCGCGGCGGGGCAATACAAGGCATCCGCCGCGCCAGTCATGCGCGGTCGGTGTTGCCGGCCGCCCACTCCGGCCGCTGCCCGAGCGTGTCGAACAGCCGGACGATCTCGGCTTTCACCTTCTGCACCGCGTTGCTGACGAGCGCCGTATCGTGCCAGCACAGCGACAGGTCGCGCGCGAACAGCCGATGCGCGACCGTCGACAGCTTGAGCTTGCGCTCCTCGATCTCGACGTGCGCGGCCGTCCACGGCAGGATCGTCACGCCGAGCTGCGCCATCACGGCCGCGAACAGCAGCCCGGTCGAACTCGCCTCGAAGCCGATCTCGTACGACAGCCCGGCCTCGCGCATCGCCCATTCGACACGGTTGCGGATCGTGTTCGGCGCGCTCGGCAGGACGAGCGGCATCCGCGCGATCGCGTCGAGCGGCACGGGATCGTCCGGCACCGGGAATTCGGGCCACGTGATCAGGTACAGCGTTTCCGTCAGCAGCCGGTGGATCGCGATGCCGCGCGTCTCGACCGCGTCGACGACGATCGCGAGATCGAGCCGCGCGCGTTCGAGCAGCGTGTCGAGATCGGCGCTCGGCGCCTCGATCAGTTCCAGCATGATGCCCGGGTAGCGGTCGCGCACCGCGCGGGCGAGCGGAATGGCCAGCACGCGCGCGGTGCTCGACGGCATCCCGACCGTCACGCGGCCCTGCGGCGTGTCGGCGTCGCGGCGCAGCAGCTCGCGCGTGCCGTCGGCCTGGCGCAGCAGTTCGAGCGCATGCCGGTACAGCGTGCGGCCGGCGGCGGTCGGCGCGACGCCGCGCACGCTGCGTTCGAGCAGCTGCATCCCGAGATCCTGTTCGAGATTGCGCATCTGCTGGCTCACCGCCGGCTGCGCGACATGCAGCGCCTCGCTCGCATGCGTGACGTTGCCGCATTCGACGACCTTCACGAAATAGCGCAACTGCCTCAAGTCCATCGCCGCCGCCTCCCGATTCAAGCCATAAGCCAATCCGATCGAGCAAGATGAATATCATATTTTTCCCCGATCGATGGGGTTTCTATACTCGTCTCACACAAGAGCCAGCCTGCCGGCCATCCCGGACCGGACGCGGCAAAAGTGCCGGCCCCGCCGGCAAGGAGACGAAGATGTTCAAGGCGATCGACGCGCCGGCGGCCGGCGCGAAGCCGCGGCGCACGCCGCTCACGCGCGAGCAGGTCAAGGGCTTCTGGGCCGTGTATGCGGGCTGGGTGCTCGACGGCGTGGATTCGGTGATCTACGCGCTCGTGCTGATTCCCGCGCTGACCGAACTGCTGCCGGCGTCCGGCATCGCGGCGACGCCCGCGAATCTCGGGATGTACGGCTCGATCCTGTTCGCGCTGTTCCTGATCGGCTGGGGGCTGTCGTTCATCTGGGGGCCGCTCGCCGACCGCTTCGGCCGCGTGCGCACGCTCGCCGCGAGCATCCTGATCTACTCGGTGTTCACCGGCGCGGCCGCGTTCGTGCACGACGTGTGGGCACTGGCCGCGTGCCGTTTGATCGCCGGGATCGGCGTCGGCGGCGAATGGGCGCTCGCGGGCACCTACGTGGCCGAGAGCTGGCCGGAGGACCGCCGCAAGATGGGCGCCGGCTACCTGCAGACGGGCTACTACTTCGGCTTCTTCATCGCGGCGTGCCTGAACTACACGATCGGCGCGACCTACGGGTGGCGTGCGATGTTCCTGTGCGGGCTCGCGCCGGCGCTGCTCGCGGTGTTCACCGTGATGCGCGTGAAGGAGCCCGGCCAGTGGCGCCGGCACGACGCGCGCGACGGCGACGTGGCCGACGCGCGGCGCGCGCATCCGCTGCGCGAGATCTTCGCGCCGGCCTTCCTGCGCCGCACGCTGACGAGTGCGAGCCTGGTCGGCGTCGCGATCGTCGGGCTGTGGGCCGGCTCCGTGTACGAGGCGAGCGCGGTCACGACGCTGGCGGCGCGTGCGGGCATCGATCACATCGGCGCGCTGCGGCTCGCGTCGATCGGCGCGGCGATCCTGTCGTGCGCGACGATCGCCGGCTGCCTGGTTGCGCCGTGGCTCTCCGAACGGCTTGGCCGGCGCACGGCGCTCGGTGTGTATTTCGCGGGCATGGCCGGTTCGATCGTGTTCGCGTTCGGCTGGGCGTTCTACCAGCCGAACGGGCTCGCGGCATTCATGGTGTCGCTCGCGTTCCTCGGTTTCTTCGGCGGCAATTTCGCGATCTTCTCGTTGTGGCTGCCCGAGCAGTACCCGACACGCGTGCGTGCCACCGCGTTCGCGTTCAACGCGTCGGTCGGCCGCTTCATCGGCGCAGGCGTGAACTTCCTGCTCGGCGCCGCGATTCACGGTTACGGATCGCTCGGCGTGCCGGTCGCATGGACCGCGGCCGCGTTCGGGCTCGGCATCCTGATCCTGCCGTTCGCGGTCGAAACGCGCCATCAGACGCTGCCCGAATGAGCGGTGCGCCGCGATCGTTCGGAAACAAGCCACACCCAGTCATCAATATCAGGAGTCCGGAATGCAGGCATTACAAGGAATCAGGGTCGTCGATCTGAGCCGCGCGCTGTCGGGGCCGTTCTGCTCGATGGTGCTCGCCGATCTCGGCGCCGACGTGATCAAGGTCGAGTCGGGGCCGCACGGCGACATGAGCCGCGCGTGGGGGCCGTTCGATCGCGGCGTGAGCACGTACTACCTGTCCTGCAACCGCAACAAGCGCGGCATCTGCGTGGATTTCCGGCAGCCGGCCGGCCTCGACGTCGTGCGCCGGCTGATCGCGCAGGCCGACGTCGTGATCGAGAATTTCAAGGCCGGCACGATGGACGCGATGGGGCTCGGCTACGCCGCGCTGAGCGCGCGCGATCCGCGGCTCGTGATGGGCAGCGTCACCGCGTTCGGCCCGCGCGGCCCGTTGCGCGACTGGCCTGGCTTCGACCAGATCGCGCAGGGCTACGCGGGGCTGATGAGCCTCACCGGTTTTCCCGACGGCGAGCCGACCCGCACGGGCACCGCGATCGGCGATCTCAGCTCGGGGATGTGGGTCGCGACCGGCGTGATGGCGGCGCTGTTCGAGCGCGAGCGCACGGGGCGCGGGCAGCATGTCGGCACGTCGTTGCTCGAAAGCCTCGTGTCGCTGCTGAGCGTGCACGGGCAACGCTACCTGAGCCTCGGCGACGTGCCGCGCCGCACCGGCAATGCGCATGCGGTGATCGCGCCGTACGGCGTGTTCGAGACGGCCGACGGGCCGCTCAACCTTGCGCCGATCACCACCGACATGTGGCTTCGGCTGTGCCAGTTGCTGGATCTGCCCGAACTGCCGGACGATCCGCGCTTCGCGACCAACGATGCGCGTGTCGCGCACCGTGACGAACTGAAAGCGCTGCTTGAAGTCCGGTTGCGCACCCGCGGCAAGCGCGAATGGACGCAACGCTTCGTCGACGCCGGGCTGCCGGCGGGGCCGATCAATACGCTCGACGAAGTGTTCGACGATCCGCAGCTCGCGCATTGCGGGCTGGTCGAACCGGTCGCGCATCCGACGCTCGGCACGCTGCGCCAGGTCGTCACGCCGCTCGGCGGGATGGGGGACGCGGTGCCGGCGCCGCGCACGCGTCATGCGCCGCCGCTGCTCGGCGAGCACACGGTCGACGTGCTGCGCGAAGCGGGCTACGACGACGACGCGATCGACACGCTGCTGGCCGGGCGCGCGATCTTCCAGGCGGAAGCGGTGGCGGAGGCCGTGCAATGAGCGACACGACGAAACTCGATGGCGCATCGCGCGTGACGGTCGACATGGTCGGCGAACGGATCGCGCGCGTGCGGTTCGCGAATCCGGCGCGACGGCATGCGCTCGACGCGCCGTTGCTCGATGCGCTCGTCGCGCGCCTCGATGCGCTGGCCGAACACCGTCCTCCGCCCGTCGTGATCCTGTCGAACGACGGCAGCGGTGACGTGTGGAGCGCGGGGCACGATTTGCGCGAACTGGCCGACGATCGCGATCCGCTCGCGTACGGCAAGCCGCTCGAACGGGCGCTGCGGCGCGTGCGGACTTATCCGGGCGCGGTGATTGCGGCGGTGTCGGGTTCGGCGTGGGGCGGAGCGGTCGATCTCGTGATGAGCTGCGACCTGGTGGTCGCGGCGCGCGATGCGCGCTTTGCGATGACGCCCGCGAACATCGGCCTGCCGTATTCGACGAGCGGCCTGCTGCGCTTCCACGACAACCTGCCGATCCACGTGCTGAAGGAGATGTTCTTCTGCGCGCAGCCGCTCGATGCGGAACGCGCCGCGCATCACGGGCTCGTGAACCGGCTGGCGGAAGCAGGCGGTGTCGACGAGGCGGCGCTCGACGTCGCGCGCACGATCGCCGCCAAGGCGCCGCTCGCGGTGCACGCGGTGAAGGAGCAGTTGCGCGTGCTGCAGGACGCGCGGCCGTTGCCGGCCGACGCGTTCGAACGGATCGCCGAGTTGCGCCGGCACGCGTGCGAAGGCGAGGACTTCGACGAAGGGCTGCGCGCGTTTGCGGAGCGGCGCGCGCCGGTGTTTCGCGGCGGGTAGGGCCGGCGCAGGCCCGCCATTGGCGTGAACAGGCCTCTGCGTTCACGTGCCCGAGCGGTTCCGCGATGCGAGGCGGCGTGCGCTATGCGCCGCCGATCGCGTGCACGCCGACGAGCAGCAACGCGCCGATAGCGATCAACAACAGCGCATGGACGCGTGTATACATCACGCACAGCGTCGACGCGACCGCGATCGCGCGCGCGGCCCAGCCGCCGTCGAGCGCCTGCAGCAGCACCCACACCGACGCGAGGATCATGCCGGCCGCGACCGGGCGCAGGCCGGCCTCGAGCGCGATCTGCCAGCGCGCGCCCTGGTGCCGCCGCCACAGATGCGCGACGCCGTAGATCAGGAACGCCGTCGGGCCGAACAGCGCGAGCGTCGCGATCACCGCGCCCCAGAAACCGGCCACCTGCCAGCCGATCAGCGTCGCCAGCAGCGAGCCGGGGCCCGGCGCCATTCGCGCGATCGCGAAATCGTTCACGAATTGCGTGGCGGTCATCCAGTGATGCACGTCGACCACCTGCCGCTGGATGTCGGCGATGATCGCCTGCCCACCGCCGATCGTCGCGATCGACAGCGGCGCGAACACGCCGAACAGTGCGGCGTAGCGTTGCGATGCAGTCATCGTGTGTCGCGCCCGGCCGGTGTGGCGGCCGCGCGGCGGTATTCGAGCGCGACGCTCAGCGTGCCGCCGACCAGCACGGTCCACACCAGCGGCCAGTGCAGCACCGCAACCGACACGAAGGTGAGCGCCGTCACTGCGAACGGCAGCGCGCGGCGCGGCAACCGACGCACGGCCGTGATCGCCATCGAGATCGACAGCCCGATCGCCGCGGCCGCCGCGCCGGCGAGCGCGACGTGCGTGAGCGGAAAGCGCGTGAGGGTCGAGAACGCGATACCGAACAACACGATCAGCACGGCCGGCGGCGCGATGATGCCGGTGAAGCCGGCCACGGCGCCGCGCCATCCGGCGAGCCGGTAGCCGATCCAGATCGCGAGGTTCTTCACGTTGACGCCCGGCAGCGCCTGCGACAGCGCGAGGCCGTTGAGGAACGCCTCCTCGTCGAGCCAGCGGCGCTCGTACACGAAGTCGCGCATCATCCGGCCGCTGAGCCCGCCGCCGAAGCTGGTCAGGCCGATCTGCGAGAACGCAATGAACAGTGCGAGGACGCCGGGCGGCGGCGCATTGCCTGCGGGCGGCGCCGACGAGGAGGTGGCGGAGGGCGGTGGCATCGGGCGTGCGGTGCGTGGCGATTGGGCGGGCGCCCATGTTAGCAAGCGGACGCTGTCAGCACGCTGACATCGGCGAGGGGTTGGCGTGATGAAAGCACGCAGGTGATACGACGGACATATCCGGCCCATCCGGCACGGCCACAACCGACGCTACGCGCGCACGACCGTCACGCCCGCTGCTTCGATCGGCTTCGTCAACGCGGCGTCGGTTTCCTTTTCGACCACCACGGTGTGCGCCAGCGTCAGCTCGCCGATCACGAACTGCGACGCCGCGCGCAGCTTCGACTGCGACGCGAGCACGACGGTCTCGGCCGCGCGTTCGGCCAGTGCGCGCTTGATCGCCGCTTCCTCGAAATCGCCGGTGCTGAGCCCCGCAACCGGGTGCACGCCCGTCACGCCCATGAAATAAAGATCCGCGTGGATGCGCGCAATGCCTTCCATGGCCGCTGCGCCGACGGCGACGATCGAATGCTTGTAGAGCCGCCCGCCGATCAGGATCACCTCGATCGACGGATGCGCGGCGAGCGCCACCGCGACACTCGGGCTGTGCGTGACGATCGTCGCGCGCAGGTCGGCCGGCAACTGGCTGACGAGCAGCGCCGAGGTGGTGCCGCCATCGACGATCGCCACCTGCCCGGGCGCGATCATCTCCGCGGCGCGGCGCGCGATGCGCCGCTTTTCCGCCGTCTCGAGCGTTTCGCGCTGCGCGAACGGCGCAACGGCCGGCGACGCCGGCAGCGCACCGCCATGCACGCGCTGCAGCAGGCCCTCGGCCGCGAGCTCGCGCAGGTCGCGGCGGACGGTGTCTTCGGATACGCCGAATTGCGCGCTCAGCTCGACCGCCAGCACCTGGCCGTCGCGCGCGAGTGCGTCGAGGATCGCTTTCTTGCGTTGTGTCGTCAGCATCGGGCTTGCACGAATTTTCTTGAAATTGCACGAATCTGCACGTTACCATGGGCGCCGTCTTTTGTCGAACCGGAGGCTGCGATGGCTGCAACGCGGGACCGTGTCCGCATCGTCGATACGACGGTGCTGTCCGATGACTGGTATGTGCTGAAGAAGGTGACGTTCGATTTCCTGCGCCGCGACGGAACGTGGCAGCGCCTGAGCCGCGAGACCTACGATCGCGGCAATGGCGCGACCATCCTGCTGCGCAATGCCGATACCGGCGACGTGCTGCTGACGCGGCAGTTCCGGATGCCGGCGTTCGTCGGCGGACACGACGGCATGCTGCTCGAGGCCGCCGCCGGCCTGCTCGACGATGCGACGCCCGAAGCGCGCATCCGCGCGGAGGCCGAGGAGGAGACCGGTTACCGCGTGCGCGGCGTGCGCAAGGTGTTCGAGGCGTTCATGAGCCCGGGCTCGGTGACGGAGAAGCTGCATTTCTTCGTCGGTGAATACGATGCGTCGCTGCGCACCGGCGACGGCGGCGGCGTCGCGGAGGAGGGCGAGGATCTCGAGGTCGTCGAGATGCCGCTGCAGGCGGCGCTGGATGCGGTCGAGCGCGGCGAGATCGTCGACGCGAAGACGATCATGCTGCTCCAGTACGTCGCGCTGCGGGAAACCGCCGGCGCGCGCACGGCGTGACGCCGCTGCTCGTGCTGGTCGCCGGCCCTTACCGCAGCGGCACGGACGGCGACCCCGCGCGCATCGCCGCGAACCTGCACCGGCTGGAGGAGGCGGCGCTCGCCGTGTATCGCCGCGGGCATGTGCCGATGATCGGCGAGTGGGTGTCGCTGCCGCTCGCCGTCGCGGCCGGGTCGCGACAGGTCGGCGATGCAGTCAGCGAGGCGTTCCTGTATCCGGCCGCGCACCGGCTGCTGCGCCGCTGCGATGCGGTATGCCGGATCGACGGCGCGTCGCGCGGCGCCGACGCGGATGTCGCCCTCGCGCGGCAGCTCGGCAAGGCCGTCTACTTCTCGGTCGACGACGTTCCGGTCGTGCAGGACGATCCGGATCGCTGAACAGGCGGGGAGGCGCCCGGCCATGGCGGTGCAGGCGGCTCCGCGGATCGCTCGCCCGCACCGCCCGCGGCCGGGCGAGCGTCGCGTCGTGCCGTTGCATCGTGCATGTCATGCATGCCGCGCCGCGCGCGAACCGGCGTATGATCGCGACGCCACCCGCGCACCGTCCGACGCCACCGACGCCCCGTCATGCCGCTCTCCGATTCCGCCGATTTCACTGCCGCGACTGCCGCCGCGCAACTGCCCGCCGATCTCGTCGCTTCCGCCGTTGCCGCGCTCGCGCGCGCCGACGCATTGCTCGTGACGGCCGGAGCCGGTATCGGCGTCGATTCCGGGCTGCCCGATTTTCGCGGTACGGACGGGTTCTGGCGCGCGTATCCGGCGCTGCGCCACGAGCGCTTCGAATTCCACGAGATCGCGTCGCCGCACGCGTTCCGCGCGCGTGCGCCGCTCGCATGGGGCTTCTACGGGCACCGCCTCGCGCTCTACCGTGCGACGGTGCCGCATGCGGGCTTCGCGATCCTGCGCCGCTGGATCGACGCGATGCCGAACGGCGGCTTCGTCCTGACGAGCAACGTCGACGGCCAGTTCCAGAAAGCCGGCTTCGATCCGGCGCGGATCGTCGAGATCCACGGTTCGATCCACGCCATGCAGTGCCTGCGCCCCTGCTCGGACGACACGTGGGATGCGGCGCCGTTCGTGCCGGACGTCGACGAAACCACCTGCCGCCTCGTCGGCGAAATGCCGCGCTGCCCGCGCTGCGGCGGCCTCGCGCGGCCGAACATCCTGATGTTCGGCGACACCGGCTGGCTCGGTGCGCGCTACGACGCGCAGGAACGCGCGCTGGAAGACTGGATCGCGCGGGCCGGGCGTGTCGCCGTGGTCGAGATCGGCGCGGGCACCGCGATCCCGACCGTGCGCCTGCTGAGCGAACGGCTCGGCGCCGACGTGATCCGCATCAACGCGCGCGAAGCGCATGCGCGCCGTGCGGACGTGATCGGCCTGAAGGGCGGCGCGCTGGCGACGCTGGGCGCGCTCGACGCCGCCTGGCAACGCGCGTGACCGTGTGTGAACGGGCGGGCATCCCGGCGGCGGCGGCCGTTGCAGGCGCGACGCGAATCCGCATACAGTTCAGCCGGTGCCGCCCGCGTGCGGCCCGGACATCACCCCGGGCGACCGGGGCCGGCGGCTGAATCCAGCCGCTTCATCGAACGGGAGCGCCCTTGTTCTATTCGATCGTCGCGATCTTCGTCGGCGCCGGGCTCGGCGCATTGCTGCGCTGGTTCCTGAGCCTCGCGCTCAACGAATTCTTTCCCGCCGTGCCGCTGGGCACGCTCGCCGCGAACCTGATCGGCGGCTACGTGATCGGCATCGCCGCCGTCGTGTTCACGACCCGCGTCGGGTTGCCGCCCGAGTGGCGGCTGTTCGTGATCACGGGCTTTCTCGGCGGCCTCACGACGTTCTCGACCTATTCGGTCGAAGTGATGACGCATGCGTTGCAGGGCGAATTCGGATGGGCGTTTGCGGTGGCTGCCCTACACTTGACTGGATCGTTCGCGCTGACGGCGCTCGGCATGTGGACCGCGCGCGCATGGCTCGCGGCGGCCTGAGCGTGCCGCCATCGGAGGGAGCGATGGACAGGATCTTCTTGCGCTTCTACGTGCACGAGCAGCACCGGCTGCACTGGAAGCCGCTGTGGGAATGGCTGCTGGAGGAGGCGAACCGGATGGGCGTCGCGGGCGGTTCCGCGTTTCGCGCGATGGCCGGCTTCGGCCAGCATCGCGTGCTGCACGAGGACCGCTTCTTCGAACTGCAGGGGTCGCTCGCGATCGAGGTCGAATTCATCGTCACCGAGGACGAGGCGCAGCGCTTGCTCGCGAGGCTGTCGCAGGAAAAGGTGCGCGTGTGCTACGCGATGATGCCGGCGCAATTCGGCGTGATCGACACGCTCGGCGCACCGCCGGCGCAGGGGCCGGCGGTGTAGGGTGCGACGGCGTCAGATGCCGAACATCGTCAGCGACACGGCGGCGCGCGTGACGATCATCAGCAGCACCTGCACGATCACGAACAGCAGGATCGGCGACAGGTCGATGCCGCCGAGATTCGGGATCACGCGGCGCAGCGGGTTCAGGAACGGCGCGGTGAGCTGGTAGAGGATCGGCATGGCCGGCGAGCGCGGGTTGAGCCACGACAGCAGCGCCATCAGGATCGTCATCCAGATCACGAGATTGAGCGCCCACTTCACGACGGTGAGCAGCGCGACCACGACGAGCGTCGCGATCACCGCGGCCGGGTCGAAGCCGGCCATCACGACCATCAGCACGACATAGACGAGCGCGGTGAGGAGGGCGGCGACGACGCTGGCCCAGTCGATGCCGCGCACGCCCGCGATCACGCGGCGCAGCGGCAGCACGAGCCAGTTGGTCGCCTGCAGCACGGCCTGCGTGACGGGGTTGTACGGCGGCACGCGGACGGCCTGCATCAAGACGCGCAGGATCAGCGCGGCGCCGAACAGCGTGAAGATGGTATTGAGCAGAAAACGGGCGATCTCGCCGAACATCGTTGGCATCCTTTTTATACGGTCAGTAGCGTGCGGCCGCCAACGCCGGATGGCGGCGCATCGGCCGACACCTTATCACGCCTCGTCTCGCGACGGGGAGGGGTGCGCGGCCGTGCGCGCGAGCGACGTTTCGACGGCTTCGGCGAGCGCCGGCAGCGACGCCGGCGGCGCCGCGCGCTGCGCCGCGAGCGCGACCGCGCGGCGCGTCAGCAACGCGTACAGCGTCGCATGATCGCCGCCGAGCGTTTCAAGCAGTGCCAACTGGCGTTCGACGATGCCCGTATCGCCGCGCGACACGGGGCCCGAGAGCGCGTTCGCGAGCCCCTTGTCGCGTGCGGTCTCGATCGTACCGGCCAGCATCGGCAGCAGCGCGCGCAGCGCGGCTTCCTCGTCGAAACCGAGGCCGCGCCACAGCTCGACCGCTTCCGCCAGCCCGCACAGCGCGAAGCTCGCCGCGTAGTGCGCGGCCGCGTGATAAAGCATCCGGCCGCCGGCCGGAATCGACAGCGGATGGCAGCCGAGTGCGGCGGCAAGTCGCATCAGCGTCGCATGCAGCGCGCCGTCGGCTTCGATCGTGACCGAGCAGCCGTCGATGCGGGCGAGGTCGGCGTCGGTGCCGCCGAACAGGTAGAGCGGATGGAAGCCGCCGGTGGCCGTGCCCTGCTGCTTCGCCGGATCGAGCAGAGCGACGGCCGACGCGCCGCTGCAGTGAACGACGGCCTGCCGCGCGGCGCGCGATGCGTCGAAGCGCAGCGCCGCGGCGGCGGACGCGAGATGGTCGTCGGGTACCGTCAGGAAGATCAGGTCGGCGGCGTCGGCGACCTGCTGCGGCGTGTCGACCGCCTGGCAGCCGTCGATGCGCGCGGCGAGGGCCGCGGCCGATGCGGGCGTGCGGCTCGCGATCGCGACGACCGGAAAGCCGGCCTGCGCGAAGCGCTGCGCGACACAGCGTGCGAGACGGCCGGCGCCGATGAAGCCGAGGCGGGGTGTGTCGGGGACGGACATGGCAGCGAACGTAAGCGAAAACGAAGCAACCGCCAGTATCGCAGGAATGACGGCGGGGCCGCGAAAGGGCAACTTCCGTGCGGACACGTGCGTGGCCGGCCGCTACGCGGCGCGAACGACGCATTTATCGATGCGTGTATCGGCGCCCGGCGCCACGGTCGATTCACGATCGTGGAATCCGACCCCGAAACATATCGCACCCGCGTCCGGCTTGAAACGTCGGCATCTTGTCTCAAATTTGTAATCGTTCATTACGATCGCGTGCCCGCCGCACGCGCCGTATCCGGTAAGACTGACCGGCCATGATGTTGCGACCCGACTCGTCGGACGGAACCGCGCGGCCCGCAAGGGTCGCCGAAGGTGCTGCGAGCCGCGCCGCACGGCGGTTCCGGCCGCGTGCGATTGCAATTTGCAACAAATGGCCGATACGTGAGGAGCGCGTTTTCGCTACATTGCTTCCATGCGACGTGCATGCCCGCCGTTGCCGACAGGGGCGCATAAAATACCGCTCCAGCAGGAGAATCGAAGTGAAAAAGCTCATTCCGTTCATCGCCGCCGCCGCGCTGGGCCTGGGTGCCGCAAGCGCTGCGCAGGCTCACGTGTCGATCGGGGTCGGCATCGGTATCCCGGTCGCACCGGCGTATCCCGTCTATGCACCGCCGCCGCCCGTGTACTACGCGCCGCCGCCTCCGCCCGTCTATTACGCACCGGCGCCGGCTTACTATGCACCGCCGCCCGCCGTGGTCGTCGGCGGCTATGGTGGCTACTACGGTCGCCCGTACTGGCGCCATGGTTACGGCGGCTGGGGCCATCACGGCTGGCGTCGCTGATTCGTCCCGCGCGGCCTGACCGCGCGCGGCAAAACGGCGCAGCGTCCCGAGCGGGGCGCTGCGCCGTTTTTCTTTTCGGGCTGCCGCCCGGCCTCGGTGCGCGGCCCGTGCAGGCCCGCTGCGATTACACCGCGTTCACGATCAGGTCGCGGTAGCCGCCGACGATCACGCTATACGAGAAATACGCGAACAGCAGCGCCGACGCGATGTGGCACGCGCGCATCAGCCCCGCGCCCGCGCGCTTGCGGCCCTGGCTCGCGAGCGTGCACATGAAGAGCGTCCATGCGAGGCCGCCGAGGAAAAAGCCCGACAGGAACACCGACGCGGTGGCCGGCGTGGTCGCGCCGGCTTTCGCGATCAGCGCGCCGCCGACCGCCGCGAACCACAGGATCGCGCTCGGCGACGACATCGCGAGCAGCATGCCGCGCAGGAAGCTGCGCCGCGCGCTCGCGCGCGGCTGCGGCGTCTCCTCGGCATCGTCGCCCGCCGCCTTGGCCGGTGCCAGCGCTTCCCGCGCCATCTTCCACGTGAGGAACAGCAGCACCGCGCCGCCGCCGATCCACACGATCCAGCGCACCGGCTCGAACTGCAGCAGCACGGCCATCCCGGCGAGCGCGAGCGCCGCATAGACGAGATCGCCGACGCACGATCCGATGCCGAGCCAGAAGCCCGGCCGGAAGCCGTGTGACAGCGTCAGCGACAGCATCGCGACGTTCACGAGGCCGATGTCGAGACAGAGCGACAGCGACAGAAAGAAGCCGTCGGACAGCATGGAGGTGGGCGGAAAGGTCATCTTCGTTGTTCTTGTTGCAATGGCAATCCACGGGCCGGCGGGCGCCGGCCGCGTGGCGTCAGAGTCCGATCTCCTGCCAGAGCCGGTCGACGCGCGTCTTCACGGCGGCATCCATCTCGATCGGGCGGCCCCATTCGCGGCTGGTCTCGCCCGGCCACTTGTTGGTCGCGTCGAGCCCCATCTTCGAACCGAGGCCGGCCACCGGCGATGCGAAGTCGAGATAGTCGATCGGCGTGCTGTCGACCATCACGGTGTCGCGCACGGGGTCGACGCGCGTCGTGATCGCCCAGATCACCTCCTTCCAGTCACGGATGTTCACGTCCTCGTCGACGACCACGATGAACTTCGTGTACATGAACTGCCGCAGGAAGCTCCACACGCCGAACATCACGCGCTTCGCGTGGCCCGCGTAGCTCTTCTTCATCTGGACGATGGCCATCCGGTAGCTGCAGCCTTCGGGCGGCAGGTAGAAGTCGGTGATCTCCGTGAACTGCTTCTGCAGCAGCGGCACGAACACCTCGTTGAGCGCGACGCCGAGCACCGCGGGCTCGTCGGGCGGCTTGCCCGTGTAGGTCGAGTGGTAGATCGCGTCGCGGCGCATCGTGATGCGCTCGACGGTGAACACGGGGAACCACTCCTGCTCGTTGTAATAGCCGGTGTGGTCGCCGTACGGCCCTTCGAGCGCGTGCTCGTACGCGGCCGACGCGTTGCCGGCCGGGCGCGGCGGCGCGCCGGCCGGAGCAGGGGCGGGGGTGCCTTCCTGCGGATAAATGAAGCCTTCGAGCACGATCTCCGCGCGCGCGGGCACCTGCAGCGTGTCGACGCCGGGCGTCAGGCACTTCGCGAGCTCCGTGCGGCTGCCGCGCAGCAGGCCGGCGAACTGGTACTCGGACAGCGAATCGGGCACGGGCGTCACCGCGCCGAGCGTCGTGGCCGGATCGGCGCCGAGCACGACCGCGACCGGATACGGCTTGCCGGGGTTGCGCAGCGCGAATTCGCGGAAGTCGAGCGCGCCGCCGCGATGCGCGAGCCAGCGCATGATCAGCTTGTTGCGGCCGATCAGCTGCTGCCGGTAGATCCCGAGGTTCTGCCGCGACTTGTTCGGCCCGCGCGTGACCGTCAGGCCCCACGTGACGAGCGGCCCCGCGTCGCCGGGCCAGCAGGTCTGGATCGGCAGCCTGTTCAGGTCGACGTCGGCGCCTTCCCAGACGATCTCCTGGCATGGCGGCGACGACACCGACTTCGGCGCCATGTCCCACACGGCCTTCGCGAGCGACAGCAGCTTGCCGGCATCCTTCAGGCTCTTCGGCGGATCGGGTTCCTTCAGTGCGGAGAGCAGGCGCCCGAGATCGCGCAGCGAATCGAGCGCGGCGTCGTCGCCCGCGTCGACGCCCATCCCGAGCGCGACGCGGCGCGGCGTGCCGAACAGGTTGCCGAGCACCGGGAAATCGTAGCCGGTCGGTGCGTTGAACAGCAGCGCAGGGCCGCCGGCGCGCAGCACGCGGTCGCACAGCTCGGTCATTTCCAGCACGGGCGACACGGGCTGCGTGACGCGCCGCAGTTCGCCGAGCGCCTCGAGGCGCTGGATGAAATCGCGTAAGTCTTTGTATTTCATGAAGATGGTCCGGGCCACCCGCGTGGCGGGCAGCGATGGGCGGGCGCAGCGGCCGGCTGCGGCCCCGAATCGACCGACGATTTTACCCGCGCCGCCGCATGCCCGCCCGGCGGAGAAAAAAGTCGACCGCGCGCAAACCCCCTACGGCACGGGGCTCGCGATCTGAAGAGTGTCCTTAAATTACTTTTTGTTATAATTTCAAGGTTTTATAGTGTTGACGATCTATAAAACCCTGCTAGAATCCGCTCACATTGGCTGCAGGGTAAAAGGCTTCGAGCCGCCAATCACCGATCTTTGACGCAGCGCGTCACCGTCCGCCGATACCTGCACGGCGTATCCGACGGCCTTAGTCGTAGTCTCAGCCAGCGCCACCAGACGCTGGTTTTTTGCGTGGGTGCCACCGCGTATGCCCGCCTCGCCCAGTGTGCGAAGGTGCCGGCCCTCTTACACCGTGGCCTCGAACGGTACTTATACCGTTTCCCCGATGTCTGCACGTCCCAACCAAGGCGTGCGGCGTCGTGATTCCGCGGCGCGTTACCTGTCTCGCCATCGAGCTGAGCGAGCCGCACGAGTCATGTTCATGGGAGATGATCTGAATGAACGCTTGGTTATCGTGGCGTCCTAGTGAGCAGCATGCGCAATTCGTGCGCAGCATGCTGCGTCGCGGGACGCGTGTCAGTCACCATCTATTCAGCGTTGTCGGCTGTCTCGCGGTCGCGGTTGCACTCGCACTGTGGCTGCTGCCAACCGTGCGCGGCACGCTCGCCGCGAAGCTGATGCCGGTCGTATCCGCGGCCGTGCAAGCCGGCCCGGCCCGTCTGCTGACCGGCCATCCGCTGCCGAACTTCGCGCCCGCCGGCGCGCAGCCGCAGCAGGAAGACAGCCCTGAAACGGACGCGCTTGCGGTCGGCCTCGACGTCGCACCGGAAGCCAACGCGCAGGGCGATGCATCCGATCCGGCCCGCAACGGCCCGTCGCCCGTCGCGCTGGCGAAGCTGATCCCGACCCAGCGCGTGGCGGCCGATGCGCGTGACGACCGTGCGCTCGCGTCGAATCGCGAGCAGGCGCTGGTCGCGACCTACCTGTCGCGCCGTTACCGCGTCGCGCAGGAGCCGCTCGGCCAGCTCGTCAAAGCTGCGTTCCAGACCGGCCGTGACGTCGGCCTCGATCCGCTGCTGCTGCTGTCCGTGATGGCGATCGAATCGGGCTTCAACCCGTACGCCGAAAGCGGCGTCGGCGCGAAGGGCCTGATGCAGGTCATGTCGAAGGTCCATTCCGACAAGTTCGAGTATTTCGGCGGCACCGATACCGCACTGCAGCCGCTCGCGAACCTCCAGGTCGGCGCGCTCGTGCTGAAGGACTGCATTGCCCGTGGCGGTTCGCTCGCGAACGGCCTGCGCCTGTACAACGGCTCGACGAACCCGGACGACACCGCATACGGCGCGAAGGTGATGGCCGAGCGCGGTCGCCTGCGCGACGTGTCGCACGGCCGCAGCGTGCCGGTCAACGCGCCGCAGGCGCCGGCGAAGCCGATCGTCACGGCCGCCGCCGTGACGGCGGCAGCGGGCGGCGCGAAGCGCGTGCATGCGACGCTCGAAACCACGACGTCGGCGAAGTCGGCGGCATCGAAGGAAGCCGCGCCGCAGGACGACGCGAGCGTCGATACCGCGAAGTCGCACGGCGATCATTCGGAGCTCGGCGCGTAACGCACGACGGTAGCGCAGCACTGCACGGCTTCGGCCGGCAGGACATGAAAAAGGCACCCGATCAGGGTGCCTTTTGCTTTTTGCGGCGCGAGAAGCCGCCGGCGTGCCGGCCGAGGCTCAGTCGTGGCTCAGTGCTGCCCGAACAACGTCGCGAGCCGTTCGACCGCTTCCTCGAGCCGCGAGTAGGCCGTCGCATAGGACAGGCGGATATAGTCGCGCGGCGCATGGACACCGAAGTCCATGCCGGGCACCAGCACGACGCCCGCGTCGTGCAGCATCGCCGTCGTGAGCGCGGCGCTGTCGCCGGCCGCCGGGTGGGCGACGCCGCCGCAGTGCGCATACACATAGAACGCGCCGTCCGGCATCACGGGCACCGTGAAGCCGAGCCGTTCGAGCGCCGGTGCGATGAAATCGCGGCGGCGCTTGAATTCGAGCCGGCGCGCTTCGTAGATGTCGAGCGCGGCGGGCTCGAAGCAGGCGAGCGCCGCGTGCTGCGCGAGTGCGGACGGGCAGATGAACAGGTTCTGCGCCAGCTTCTCGAACGTGCCGACCAGCGCGGGCGGCACGACCAGCCAGCCGAGCCGCCAGCCCGTCATGCTGAAATACTTGGAGAAGCTGTTCACGGTGACGACGTCGTCGCCGAATGAAAGCGCCGACACGGGTGCCGCGTCGTAGCTGAGCCCCTGGTAGATCTCGTCGACGATCGTGAAACCGCCGCGTGCGCGCACGGCTTCGACGATCCGTTTCAGTTCGTCCGGTTCGAGCGACGTGCCGGTCGGGTTCGACGGCGATGCGAGCAGCACACCGCGAGTGCGGTCGCCCCAGCGCGTGCGGACGTCGTCCTCGGTGAGCTGGAAGCGCGCGTCCGGGCCGCTCGGCACGAGCACCGCGCGGCCTTCGGCCGCCGCGACGAAGTGCCGGTTGCACGGATACGACGGGTCGGGCATCAGCACCTCGTCGTCACGCCCGACGAGCGCGAGGCACGCGAGCAGCAGCGCAGCCGACGCGCCGGCCGTCACGACGATCCGCTCCGGGCTGATCGTGAGGCCGTAGGCACGCGCGTAGTGCGCGGCGATCGCCTCGCGCAGCGGTGCAATGCCGAGCGCGCTCGTATATTGCGTGACGCCGCGGCGCAGCGCGGCCGCAGCCGCTTCGACGACCGGCTCCGGCGCGGTGAAATCCGGCTCGCCGATGCCCATGTGGATAACATCGCGCCCGGAGGACTCGAGACGCTGTGCCTCCTTCATCAGTTCCATCACGTAGAAGGGCTGGATCGCGTCGACGCGTGCGGCGAGCTTGACGAGCGAATCGGTGGCGGTATTCATCGGGCGGGCAGGGGGAGGGGGCGTGACGAAAGAAAAAACGGGCGCATGCGCGCCCGTTCCGGACCAAACGGTATCAGCCGTTGCGGCGCGCCTGCGTTTCGGCGGGGCGCAGCTTCGCGGCGAGCTTGTCGAGCACGCCGTTCACGTACTTGTAGCCGTCGGAGCCACCGAACGTCTTCGCGAGTTCGACGGCTTCGTTGATGATCACGCGGTACGGCGTTTCGACGTGGTGCGTGAGCTCGAACGTCGCGATGAGCAGCACCGCGCGTTCGACCGGCGACAACTGGTCGATCGGGCGGTCGAGCGACGGCGTCAGCGCTTCGACGAGCGTGGTGTGCTCGCGGATCACGCCGTGCAGGATCGCGTCGAGCAGCTCCTTGTCAGCCTTGTCGTAACCGAGCGCGCCGCGCAGTTGCGCGTCGATCTCGCCGGAGGACGCGTTCGACAGCAGCCACTGGTACAGCCCCTGCGTCGCCAGCTCGCGCGATTGTCGGCGGGCGCTCTTCTTCATGCGCGCTCCTCTTCGTCGTCTTCGTCTTCCTCTTCGTCCTCGTCGTCATCGCCGAGCTGGTCGAGGGCCATCGTCAGGTTGGCCATCTCGACGGCGACGCGTGCGGCGTCACGACCCTTTTCGGTCATGCGCGCGACGGCCTGCTCGTCGTTTTCGGTCGTCAGGACCGCGTTGGCGATCGGCAGGTTGAAGTCGAGGCCGATGCGGGTGATGCCCGCGCCGCTCTCGTTCGACACGAGTTCGAAGTGGTAGGTCTCGCCGCGAATCACCGCGCCGAGCGCGATCAGCGCGTCGAACTGGCCGCTTTCCGCGAGCTTCTGCAGCGCGAGCGGGATTTCCAGCGCGCCGGGCACCGACACGAGCAGCACGTCTTCACCGGTGACGCCGAGGCGTTCCAGTTCCTCGACGCACGCGTCGGCGAGGCCGTTGCACACCGGCTCGTTGAAACGCGATTGCACGATGCCGATCCGCAGGCCGTCGCCTTCGAGATTCGGTTGGTATTGTCCGATTTCCATGATCTTGTCCGTGGTGTGGATGAACGGTTATAAGGCGAAAGCGCCGTGGCGGGTTACGCGTTGGACGCCGGGCAGGACTTGGCTTCGCCGCCGGGCATCGGAATGAAGCCCGTGACTTCCAGGCCGTAGCCGGACATGCTGCCCAGCTTGCGCGGATTCGACAGCACCTGCATCTTGCCGACGCCGACATCGCGCAGGATCTGCGCGCCGATGCCGAACGTCTTGAAATCGACCGGCCGGCGCTTCAGCACAGCGGCCTTTTCTTCCTCGTCGAACGCCTTGAAGACGTCGATCAGGTGTTCCTTCGTGTCACCGCAGTTGAGCAGCACGATCACGCCGAGGTCGCGCTCCGCGATCTCGCGCATCGCGGCGTCGAGCGTCCACGAGTGCGTCGACACGCCCGTTTCGAGCAGGTCGAGCACCGACAGCGGCTCGTGCACGCGCACCGGCGTATCGACGTCGGGCGCGGGCGCACCGCGCACCAGCGCGATGTGCGGCGAGCCGCTCGGCTGGTCGCGGTACAGCACCGCGCGGAACGTGCCGTGCGCGGTCTGCATCGTACGCTCGGCGATCCGCTCGATGATCGATTCGGTGCGGCTGCGGTACTGGATCAGGTCGGCGATCGTGCCGATCTTCAGGTTGTGCTCCTGCGCGAATTCGATCAGGTCGGGCAGGCGCGCCATCGTGCCGTCGTCCTTGATGATCTCGCAGATCACCGCGGCCGGCGTGAGGCCGGCGAGCGCGGTGAAGTCGCAACCGGCCTCGGTGTGGCCCGCGCGCACGAGCACGCCGCCCGGCTGCGCCATGATCGGGAACACGTGGCCCGGCTGCACGATGTGCTCGGGGCGCACGTCGTGCGCGACCGCCGTGGCGATCGTGTGCGCACGGTCGGCGGCCGAGATGCCGGTCGTCACGCCTTCGGCCGCTTCGATGCTGACCGTGAACGCGGTGCCGTACTGCGTGCCGTTGCGGTAGGTCATCAGCGGCAGGTGCAGCTGCTTGCAGCGTTCCTGCGTCAGCGTCAGGCAAACCAGGCCGCGGCCGTACTTGGCCATGAAGTTGATCGCTTCCGGTGTGACGAATTCGGCGGCGATCACGAGGTCGCCCTCGTTTTCGCGGTCTTCTTCGTCGACCAGGATCACCATCCGGCCGGCTTTCAGCTCGGCGATGATGTCGAGCGTGGAGGCGAGCGTCATAAGGGGGCGAGAAAGAGGAAAGTGCGTATTTTACGCCAGCCGGGCGGCGTTTCGGCTGGCAGGGGCCGCGCGCCGCCGGCAAACGCTCCGGAAAGCGCCGCGGCCGGCCTGCGCGGCAGGCCTGGCCGGGCCCGCCGCAGGTTGCCTGCACGCGCGGTGCGGACGGTGGCGGGCCGGGCCTTGCCCGGCCGCGCGTCAGGCGTGCTGGTCGCGCCCGCCCAGGTAGTCGAGCTTGCCGAGCTCGACGCCGCTGTGGCGCAGGATGTCGTACGCGGTCGTCACGTGGAAGAAGAAATTGGGCAGCACGAAGTTCAGCAGGTACGACTGGCCGGTGAACTCGATCGGGCCGACACGCATCTTCAGCACGATCTGGCGCGTCTCGCTGCCGTCGATCTGCGCGGCGTCGAAGCTTTTCAGGTAGTCGATCGTCTTCTGGATGCGTGCGTGCAGTTCGTCGAAGGTCTGCTCGACGTCCGGATAGCTCGGGATCTCGGCGCCGGCGAGGCGGGCGGCGCAGCCCTTGGCCGTGTCGGTCGCAATATAGACCTGGCGGACGAGCGGCAGCATGTCCGGGTACAGGCGGGCGCCGACGAACACCGACGGATCGATCTGCTTTTCGGCCGCATGCGCCTGCGCCTTGCCGAGAATGTGCTGAAGATTGGTCAGGCCGCGGATCAGCACGGGCAGCGAAGCCTGGTACATCGAGATGGACATGGGGACGACTCCTTGAGGAAGAGGGCGGCCGCTACGCGGCGCGTCGTGCATTGCGGTATCGAAACCGCTGTCGACGCATCTTAGCGCGACCGCATGACCCGTGCGCGTCGTTGGCCGTTCGGCCGATGGAGCCGGCGGGCGGGCCAGTGCGCGCGCAGCGCCTTCTCGAGGTTCACTTCGCCGGGTTGGGCGAGGCCGACCGTACGGTTCAGGCTTTCGCGCGACACGTCGACGTCGAACGCGGTGTCGCTCCTGTCGATCACCGTCATGCACGCACCCTGGATCGCAATGTTGTCGCCCGGCGCGACATCGGCGAGGTCGAGGCCGCCGGCCGGCACGGTCAGGCGCACGCCGGCGTCGGCCGACGCGCCGAGCGGCCGGATCGATTCGATACGGCCGACGGCCGCGACAATTCCGGTGAACATCGCGACGATCCCGTTCAGTGCGCGGCGTCCGTCGGCGTGAAGCGCGCGAGGATCCGCAGATCGTCGCCGACCCGCTCGACCCCGTGGAACGACAGCCGCGTGCGTGCATCGAGGCTCGCCGGCGCGGCGAGGTCGAACATGCCGGCCGCATCGGCGCCCAGCAGGCTCGGTGCGAGATAGACGAGCAACTCGTCGACGCACTGCTCGCGCAGCAGCGAGCCGTTCAGCTTGTGGCCGGCCTCGACGTGCAGCTCGTTGACGCCACGTGCGCCGAGCGCCGCCAGCATCGCGGGCAGGTCGACCTTGCCGTGCGCATTCGCGAGCGGCACGATTTCCGCGCCGCGCGCCTTCAGCACCTTCGCCCGTACTTCGCCGGCGGCGTCGAGCCGGCCGCAGAAGATCAGCAGCGGAGCGCCTTCGAGCAGCCGCGCGTCGAGCGGCAGGTCGAGGCGGCTGTCAACCAGGATGCGCTGCGGCTGGCGCGGCGTGTCGATCCCGCGCACGGTCAGCAGCGGGTTGTCCTCGCGCACGGTGCCGATGCCGGTCAGGATCGCGCAGGCGCGCGCGCGCCACGCGTGCCCGTCGAGGCGCGCGGCCTCGCCGGTGATCCACTGGCTTTCGCCGGACGGCAGCGCGGTGCGGCCGTCGAGCGACGCGGCGGTCTTCATCCGCACCCACGGGCGGCCGCGTGTCATCCGCGACACGAAGCCGATGTTCAGTTCGCCGGCTTCATGCGCGAGCAGCCCGCAGCGTACGTCGATGCCGGCGTCGCGCAGCATCCCGAGGCCGCGCCCCGATACCTGCGGGTTCGGGTCTTCCATCGCGGCGACGACCTTCGCGACGCGCGCGTCGATCAGCGCGTTCGCGCACGGCGGCGTGCGGCCGAAATGGCTGCACGGTTCGAGCGTGACGTAGACGGTCGAGCCCGCGACGTCGTAGCCGTGCGCGCGCGCGTCCTTCAGCGCCTGGACCTCCGCGTGATCCTGGCCGGCCGGCTGCGTGAAACCTTCGCCGATCACGTCGCCGTCCTTGACGATCACGCAGCCGACACGCGGGTTCGGTGCCGTCGTATACATGCCGCGCGCGGCGAGCGCGAGCGCACGCTGCATGTGGGCGAAATCGATATCCGAGAACATGCGCGCGGCCCCGGGTCAGGCAGCGAGTGCCGCGAAGGCGCGGCGCGCGGCCGCGAGCGTCGCGTCGATCACCGCGTCGTCGTGCGTGCTCGACACGAAGCCGGCCTCGTACGCGGACGGCGCGAAATACACGCCTTCGTCGAGCATCAGGTGGAAGAAGCGGTTGAAGCGCTCGGTGTCGCTCTTCGTGACTTCGGCGAAGCTGGTCGGCACGCGTTCGGCGAAGTAGAGGCCGAACATCGCGCCGATCGAATCGGCCGCGAACGGCACGCCGGCCGCACGCGCTTCGGCCGCGAGGCCGTCGGCGAGACGCTTCGTCTGCGCGGTGAGCGCGTCGTAGAAGCCCGGCGCCTGGATCAGCTGCAGCGTCTTCAGCCCCGCGGCGACCGCGATCGGGTTGCCCGACAGCGTGCCGGCCTGGTAGACGCCGCCGAGCGGCGCGAGGTGGGCCATGATGTCGCGGCGGCCGCCGAACGCGGCAGCCGGCATCCCGCCGCCGATCACCTTGCCGAGGCAGGTGAGGTCGGCCGTGATCCCGTAGTACGCTTGCGCGCCGCCGAGCGCGACGCGGAACCCGCACATCACCTCGTCGAAGATCAGCACGGCGCCGTGCTTCGTGCACAGTGCGCGCAGCGCGTTGAGGAATTCCGGCGTGCCGCGCACGAGGTTCATGTTGCCCGCGACCGGCTCGACGATCACGGCGGCGATCTCGTCGCCGAACGCGCCGAACGCTTCCTCGAGCGCGGCGACGTTGTTGTATTCGAGGACGGTCGTGTGCTTCGCGATGTCGGCGGGCACGCCGGCCGACGTCGGGTTGCCGAACGTCAGCAGGCCCGAGCCGGCCTTCACGAGCAGGCTGTCCGCGTGGCCGTGGTAGCAGCCCTCGAACTTGACGATCCGGCTGCGGCCCGTGAAGCCGCGCGCGAGGCGCAGCGCGCTCATCGTGGCCTCGGTGCCGCTCGACACCATCCGCACCTGCTCGATCGACGGCACGAGCTTGCAGATTTCCTCGGCGATCTCGATCTCGGCTTCGGTCGGCGCGCCGAACGAGAAGCCGTCGGCGAGCACGTTCTGCACGGCCGACAGCACTTCAGGATGGACGTGGCCGACGATCATCGGGCCCCACGAGCCGATGTAGTCGATGTACTGCTTGCCGTCGGCATCCCAGAAATACGGGCCTTGCGCGCGCGCGACGAAGCGCGGCGTGCCGCCGACCGAACGGAATGCGCGCACCGGCGAGTTGACGCCGCCGGGAATGGTCTTCTGGGCGCGTTCGAAGAGGATCTGATTGTTGGACATGAGCGAAACCTGCGAGAGAAGGGCGCGGGGGCCTGTGCACGGGCCGCGGCGCCTGGGCGGAACGATCGTCCGATTGTACCGGAGACGCGCGCGGCGGGCCCGCGGCGCGGTCCGCGGCCTTTCGGCGCGTGCGGGGTTGCACGGGCCTGGGCCGGAAAGGAGGGGCAGATGCGGCACGGCGGCCGCTTCGGTTATCGCGGCGGTTTGCGCTTGCCGGTCAGCTCGGCCCAGCGCTTCTCGAGCGGGCCTTCGACCATCGGCTTGATCACGGTGCCGGAGCTTTGCGCATCCCAGGTCTGCACGGAATACGGATGCACGCGCAGCGCATCGCGCGGGATCACGACGTCCTGGTGCGCATCGACCAGCCAGTCGTATACGAAGTCGATGCACAGCCGGTAGCCACGCTTCGTCGCCGGATCGGGTACCTCGTACGGCGCGCGCGTCACGTAGCCGGAGCCGAACACGCCCTTGGGTTCCTTCGCGACACGGTGCAGGAACACGCGGTCGCCCGGCAGGATGCCGCGCGCGAAGCCGCAGCCCCACACGTCATGCACGGCCTCGCCGGCCTTCACGCGCGCGGCGACGTCGGGCAGTTCGGGCCACGGCCATTTCTTGGGGCTCCAGATCAACAGGAAAGCGGTCATCGGTTCGGTCGTGTGTCGAATTGAATGGATCAGACAATAGGCAGCGAGGCGCTGCAAGCTTAATCGAATCCCTGCTCGCGATCCCGCGCGGCGGGCGCCGTGCCGGTGTTTTTTCCGCCGGTCGCGCGTCGGGCCGGCGGCACGAAAAAAAGTTGCGCGTACAATCATGGGCCCGAGCGCGCCGTTCGCGGCGCGGCCTCCCGTCGTCACCACCACGCGCGCCCCGATGCGCGCGGCGCTCCATTCCGGATACCCATGTCTCACGTCGTCCGGCGCCGGCCCGATGCCCGGCTGATCCTGTTGCTCGGTGCGCTCGCCGCCTGCGGGCCGATCGCTACCGACATGTACCTGCCGAGCCTGCCGTCGATCGCCGACGGCTTCTCCGTCAGCCCCGGCGCCGCGCAGCGCACGCTGACGAGCTTCATGGCCGGCTTTTCGGTCGGCATGCTGCTGTACGGCCCGCTGTCCGACACGTGGGGCCGCCGTCCCGTGCTGCTCGGCGGCATCGCGCTATTTACGCTCGCGAGCATCGGCTGCTTCGTGTCGAACTCGATCGACATGCTGATCCTCGTGCGCTTCCTGCAGGCGCTCGGCGCCGGCGCGGCGTCGGTGCTGTCACGTGCGATCGCGCGCGACGCGCACGAGCCGACCGACGCGGCGAAGGTGTTGTCGATGGTCGCGATCGTTACCGCGGTCGGGCCGCTGCTCGCGCCGCTGATCGGCGGGCAGATCCTGCGTTTCTCGGGCTGGCGCGGCGTGTTCGTCGTGCTGGCCGTGTTCGGCGCGGTGTGCGCGGCGACCGCGTACCTGCGCGTGCCCGAAACCTGGCCGAAGGAGCGGCGCAAGAGCGCGGCCGTGCTCGCGTCGTTCGCGTCGTACGGGCGCATCCTGTCCGACCCCGTCGCATGGGGGCACATGCTGTGCGGCGGGATGGCGTTCGCGTCGATGTTCTCGTACATCACCGCGACACCGTTCGTCTACATCGAGTATTTCCACGTGTCGCCGCAGCACTACGGGCTGCTGTTCGGCCTGAACGTGGTCGGCATCATGATCGGCAACTTCACGAACACGCGGCTGGTCGGCCGCGTCGGTTCGCTGCGCATCATCGCGGCCGCGTCGCTGGTGAGCTGCATCGCGTCGCTCGCGGTCGCGCTCGTCGCGCTGACGGGGTGGGGCGGGCTGTGGTCGATCGTCGTGTGCCTGTTCTTCGTCGTCGGCGTGGTCGGGATCCTGTCCGCGAACTGCACGACCGACCTCATGCATCGTTATCCGCACAATGCGGGCGCGTCGGCGGCCGTGTTCGGCGCGATGCAGCTGGCGCTCGGCGCGATCGCGAGCGTGGCGATCGGCGCGCTCGCGGACGGCACGCCGTTCGCAATGGGGGTGACGATCGGTGTTACGGGCGTGCTGTGTTTCGCCGGGCGCTGTCTCGTGCTGCGCTGGCACGGGCGGCCGGTGAAAGCGGGGGCGTGATCCTCCAGCCGGGCGGCACCATGAAAAACGCCACCGCGCGCGATGCGCCGGTGGCGTTTTTCGTTGGGGGCAGGAAGCGGCTTGCGCCGCGCCGTGCGTCAATCCCGCGCGACGTCCTTCGCCGCCGGCGACGCGCCGTGGCTCAGCCAGTCGAGCACGTCGGCCGTTTCGTCGTCGCTCGCGCGTGCCTTTGCCTGGGCGACGGCCTCGGGCAGTTCGCCGTTCGTCGACGCCCGGCGGATCGCGACGCCGACCGCGAGGATGTCGATCATCAGCAGATGCAGGATCCGCGAGATCATCGACAGCTGCGATTCGCGCATCTCGATGTGGTCGGTCTCGAGCGCGACGGTCGCGCGCTTCGCGAGCGGCGTGTTGCTCGACGTGATCGCGATCACCTTCGCGCCGGCCTGCATCGCGACGTCGAGCACGCGCAGCAGCTCGGGCGCGCGTCCCGACTTCGACACCGCGACGATCACGTCGCCCTTGCCGAGCAGCGCGGCCGATGCGGCCTGCATGTACAGGTCGCCGTACGCGATCGTCGGGATTCCGAAGCGGAAGAACTTGTAGTGCGCGTCCTGCGCGACGATGTTCGAGTTGCCGAGCCCGTAGAACTCGATGCGCCGCGCGCCGTTCAGGATCTCGATCGCGTTCTCGACGTGCTCGAAGTTCAGGTGCTCGCGCAGTTGCAGGATCGCCGACACCGTGTTGTCGAGCACCTTCGCGCCGAAGTCGGTGGCCGTGTCGCCGAGATGCACCTGGCTGTGGCTCATCGGGATCGTGCCGGTGAGGCCGGTGGCGAGCTTCAGCTTGAAGTCCGACAACCCCTGGCAGCCGAGCGAGCGGCAGAAGCGGATCACCGTCGGCTGGCTCACGTCGGCCTTGCGCGCGATGTCGACGATCGGGTCGTTGATGATCGAGCGCGGATGGTTCAGCGCGAGATCGGCGACGCGGCGCTCGGCCGGCGTCAGCGCATCGCGCATCTGGCGGATCCGTTCGAACACGGCCGACGACGCACCGCCCGAGCGGTTCGACAACTGTTCCGCGAGGATCGCGGATACGCCGAGGAACGCCGGGTATTCGGCGGTGATCAGGTAGGTCGGGATGTTCTCGAGATAGTGCGTGAAGCGGCCCTTCGCCTCGAAGCGCGCGCGGAACGACGAGCGCGTGAACAGCTCGCCGAGCTTCAGCGCGACGCCGCCGCCGATGTACACGCCGCCGAGCGCACCGAGCGTCAGCGCGACGCTGCCCGCGAACGCGCCGAGAATCCCGCAGAAGCATTCGACCGTCTCGAGCGCGAGCGCGTCGCCCGCATGCGCGCGCTCGACGATCTCGACCGTGTCGACGGTCGCGGCGACGCGCTTCTTGTCGCGCGCGGCGAGCGCGCGATAGATGATCTCCATGCCGGGGCCCGCACACACGCGTTCGAACGACACGTGCGGAAACTTCTTGCGCGCGTACTGCAGCACCAGATCCTCGCGCTCGTCCTGCGGCGCGAACGACGCGTGGCCGCCCTCGCTGCCGAGCGCGATCCAGCGGTCGTCGGCCGGAATCAGCCCCGACACGCCGAGCCCGGTGCCGGGCCCGAGCAGCCCGATCACGCTGTTCTGGCGGCGCGCGCCGCCGCCGATCTGCACGCGCTGCGCGTCGGTCAGGCCCGGCAGCGCCATGGCCAGCGCGGTGAAATCGTTGACGACGAGCAGCGTGTCGAAGCCGAGCGCGCGGCGCGTCGCCTCGATCGAGAAGCTCCAGTCGTGGTTGGTCATCGTGACCTGGTCGCCGTCGACCGGATTGGCGATCGCGATCGCCGCGTGGTTCACGCGGGTGATCTTCACGTCCTTCAGGTATTTGCGGATCGCGTCGGTGAGCGTCGGATAGTCGGCGCCGGGATACACGCGGATCTGCGTGATGTCGCCCGGCCCGGTTTCCAGCGCGAAACGCGCGTTGGTGCCGCCGACGTCCGCGAGCAGGCGCGGGCCGTCGGCATGCTGGCCAGCGACAACGGCCTTACTTTGCGCACCAGTAGACATCGAGCTGGGTCCCCTTGTCGTTGGCCAGTTGGGAAATCGCGTTCTTCTGCAGCGATGCGGCCGCGGCGTCGAGCACCGCGCGCTTGCGTTCGCCCGCGATCAGCAGGAACAGCCGGTCGACGCGCTTGAGCGCATCGAGCGAGAAGCTCACGCGCGCATGCGGCGCGGCGCCGGGATGCACGGCGACGAACCGCTCGGGCGTCGTGATCGCGTGATCCCATTCGGGCGCATCGGCGAAGATCGACGCGGTATGGCCGTCCTCGCCCATGCCGAGCACCGCGACGGTCGGCACGCGGTAGTCGGCGTTCGCGTTCAGCGCGGCGACGTGCGCGTCGAGCGCGCTGCGCGTGTCGACGAGCGGCAGGAAGCGGGCAGGGGCCGCCGCGTGCTGCAGCAGCGTGTCGCGCACCAGGCGCGCGTTGCTGGCCGCGTCGTCCTCCGGCACCCAGCGGTCGTCGACCAGCGTCACGTCGACGCCGGCCCAGTCGAGCGCCGCGTGCGACAGCGTGTGCAGGAACGGGCGCGGGCTCGTGCCGCCGGACACCGCGAGCGTCGGGCGCGCGGGGCCGGCGAGCGCGGCGCGCAGCGCATCGCCGACGGCGCGCGCGAGCGCTTCGCTTTGCGCTTCCTGGGTGTCGAAAGCGTGGATCTCGATCACATCTCCTCCGGACTGCTTTGTCTGTTCAAATCGTACGAATCGTGGGGCACGTCGCCGCGTACGAAGGCGTGCGCGGTGACGCTTACATCAGTTCTCTTCTTCGAGCCAGCAGGTGTCGTGCTGCGCGAGCATCGCGCTCGCCGCGGCCGGCCCCCACGTGCCCGCCGCGTACGGCTTCGGCGGCTTCAGCGTGCGGGCCCATTCGTTCAGGATCGGTTCGACCCAGCGCCATGCGGCTTCCTGTTCGTCGCGGCGCACGAAGAGGGCGAGACGGCCGTTGATCACGTCGAGCAGCAGGCGCTGGTACGCCTCCATCTGCCCTTCCTTGAAGAACTGGTCGAACGCGAGGTCGAGGTGCACGCTCGCGAGGTTCATCCCTTCGCCCGGCTGCTTGGCGAGGCAGTACAGGCGGATCGTCTCGTTCGGCTGCAGCCGGATCACGAGGCGGTTCGAACCGGGACGCAACGCGGTGGGCCCGAGCGCCGAGTGCGGCACCGGGCGGAAATTGACGACGATCTCCGCGACGCGGTCGGCCAGACGCTTGCCGGTGCGCAGGAAGAACGGCACGCCGGCCCAGCGCCAGTTCTCGATCTCGACCTTCAGCGCGACGAAGGTTTCGGTCTGGCTGTCGGGCTTCACGCCCGGCTCGGTCGCGTAGGCGGGCACCTGCGCGCCCTTGATCACGCCCGCATGATACTGGCCGCGCACGGCCACCTTGCCGATGTCGCGCGGATCGACCGGCTTCAGCGCGCGCAGCACGCGCAGCTTCTCGTCGCGCACCGAATCCGAATCCATCGAATGCGGCGGCTCCATCGCGACGATCGACAGCAGTTGCAGCAGGTGGTTCTGCACCATGTCGCGCAGCGCGCCCGTATTGTCGTAGAAATCGCCGCGTGCCTCGACGCCGAGCTCCTCGGCGATCGTGATCTGGATGCTCTCGACCCATTCGCGGCGCCACAGCGGCTCGAACAGCGCATTGCCGAAGCGCAGCGCGAGCAGGTTCTGCACGGGTTCCTTGCCGAGGTAGTGGTCGATCCGGTAGATCTGGCCTTCCGCGAAGATCTCGCCGACCGCGTCGTTGATCGCATTCGACGACTTCAGGTCGTAGCCGAGCGGCTTTTCGAGCACGATGCGCGAGCCTTCGTTCAGGCCGACCGACGCGAGCGCCTTGCAGATCGGCACGAACAGCGACGGGCCCGTCGCGAGATAGAACACGCGGATGCCGGGCAGCGATGCGATCGCGTCGCGCAGCACGACGTAGTCTTCCGCGCGGCCGAGGTCGAGCTTCACGTACTCGATGCGATCGAGGAAGGACTTCCATGCGGTTTCGTCGAGCGCCTTGCCGGCGGCTTTCTCCGCGTGCGGCTTCACGTGCGTGTCGACCCATTCGAGATAACCCGCGCGGTCCGATTCGTGACGCGCCACGGCGACGATCCGGCCGCTCTCCGCCAGCATGTTCGCACGGTGCGCTTCGAACAGCGCGGGCAGGATCTTGCGCATCGACAGATCGCCGGTGCCGCCGAAAAGTACGAAGGTAAAGCTGGAATCGGTATGCATGTGTCTCCGCCGGGTTGGGGTGCTGGGAAGCGATCCGTAGTGCGATAAAAATATTTTTGACACTGAATTGTAGTTTAACTACAATCCGCCGCAAGGGGTAGCACCTGGGTGAAGAAAAAAAGAAGTGCGGTCGATGAACTGCGCGAGCTTCGCCTTCGGGAACGCCTTGTGCCGAATGTTATCGGACATTGACGGCGCGCATCGTCGGCGCGCCGTCGGCCCCGGGCTCGCGCCGCAGCATCGCGGCGGGCCAGAAACACAAAGAGGAGACACGCCGTTGAATCTCGATTCACGCTTTCTGTAAGAGCCCGGCCGGTCATCGGCCCCGTACGCTGCATGCGTCCCGCGGCTCGATTTCCCCGTCGTTTATCAAGAAGCCGGTTCCCGGTCAGGGAACCTCACGAGTTGATTCAGTCTGGAGGAGATAAGTAATGAAAGTTCGCTCGATCATGGGCGCGCTCTGCGCGGCAGGTCTGATGGCTGGCGCCGTGGCGGCGCAGGCAGCCGAGAACGTAACGGTGCTGCACTGGTGGACCTCGGGCGGCGAGTCGAAGGCCGTCGGCGTGCTGAAGGACGACCTGCAGAAGCAGGGCTACGTGTGGAAGGACTTCGCGGTCGCGGGCGGCGCGGGCGCAGCGGCGATGACCGCGCTGAAGACCAAGGTGATCAGCGGCGACGCACCGTCGGCCGCGCAGATCAAGGGTCCGCTGATCCAGGACTGGGCCGACCAGGGCGTGCTCGTCAACATCGATTCCGCTGCCGGCGACTGGAAGCAGAACCTGCCGCCGGAAATCGACAAGATCATCAAGTACAAGGGCCACACCGTCGCGGCGCCGTTCTCGGTGCACCGCGTGAACTGGCTGTACATCAACAAGGCCGCGCTCGACAAGGTCGGCGCGAAGGTGCCGACCACCTGGCCTGAATTCTTCGCGGTGGCCGACAAGCTGAAGGCCGCGGGTATCCAGCCGGTCGCGATGGGCGGCCAGCCGTGGCAGGACCTGACGCTGTGGGAAGACGTCGTGCTGTCGCAGGGCCCGGCGTTCTACAAGAAGGCGCTGGTCGACCTCGACCAGGCGACGCTGACGTCGCCGCAGATGCTGTCCGTGTTCGACACGGTGCGCAAGATCCAGGGTTACTTCGATACCGGCCGTAATGGCCGCGACTGGAACCTCGCGACCGCGATGGTCATCAACGGCAAGGCCGGCATGCAGTTCATGGGCGACTGGGCGAAGGGCGAGTTCGAGAACGCCGGCAAGAAGGCGGGCAAGGACTACATCTGCGCGGCGGTGCCGGGTACGGCGAATGCGTACACGTTCAACGTCGACTCGTTCGTGTTCTTCCAGCAGAAGGGCGAGAAGGCCGCGACGC
>Ga0209566_100425_pt1 | contig 32243 bp, 20 predicted proteins | sample Araplavi_mTSA_r2_2_FD_184287 | JGI IMG/M metagenome (GOLD analysis project Ga0209566, IMG submission 184287) | Arabidopsis root microbial communities from North Carolina, USA - plate scrape CL_Cvi_mTSA_r2 (SPAdes) (version 2) | ecosystem: Host-associated > Plants > Roots > Endosphere | place...
TATGCGGGAGCGCACGCCCTCCTTGTCCATGCCGAGTCCGTCGAACAGATGGCTGATGCATGCCTGCACGCTGTGGCACAGGCCGACCGTCTTCACGCCGCCATGCGTATTCATGACATTGGTCAGCACGGCCATCGGATTCGTGTAGTTCAGGAACCAGGCGTCCGGACATACCTCGCGAATGTCGCGCGCGAAGTCGAGCATGACGGGAATCGTGCGCAGATTGCGGAAAATGCCGCCGATGCCCAGCGTGTCCGCGATCGTCTGACGAAGACCGTACTTTTTCGGCACCTCGAAGTCGGTGATCGTGCAGGGGTCGTAGCCGCCGACCTGGATGGCATTGACCACGTACTTGGCGCCGCGCAGCGCCTCCTTGCGATCGGAATAAGCGACGATGCGGCACTTGCTGCCGCTCGAAGCCTGAATATTGCGAAGCATGCTCTCCGATTCCTTGAGCCGCGTCGGATCGATGTCGAACAGCGCCAGCTCGAAGCCCTGAAGCGAGGGCACGAGCATGCTGTCGCCCAGTACATTTTTGACGAAAACCGTACTGCCCGCGCCGAGGAACGTGATCTTGGACATAAGAAAATAGCCTCCCTGATTCCCGGTAGTATTAAGCCTATCTGCGATTTATAATAAATAAAAAGCGCTTCCGGGAATATGGAACAATACGTTCAACTTATGGAATAATGTAGTTTATCATGTGGAGGGTAACCATCATGTCCAACCCGTTCAGCCGCACGTCCGTCCATCCGAACCCCCGCGCGTCCGGGACGCTGTCCGTCCTGTTCGCGGGGCACTCTCAGACCGAGCCGGAGCACCGGATGGGGCCGCAGAAGCTCGATTACATCCTCGTCCATACGGTCGCGGAAGGCAACGGTTGGTTCAAATGCCGGGATCGGCATTACGATCTCGGGGAAGGGGACAGCTTCGTCATCCTGCCCGGCGAGATGTACGCCTATGAATCGGACAAAGCGCGGCCTTGGCGGTACCGCTGGATCGCCTTCCGCGGTCCCGAGGCCGAGCGTTGGCTCGCCGCCGCAGGCGTCGACGCGCTGCATCCCATCGTGCGGGGCGGCAGCGAGGACGCGCTGCGGGCGATTCGAGCGGTTGACGGCGTGTTCGCCAAGAAGAGCTGGACCGCCGACTGGGAGGCGGAGGGCTGGCTGCGGCTCGCGTTCGCGGCCTGGGCCAAGGCGAATCGCCCGCAAGGTCCCGCCGCCGGCGCCGAGCCGCGCAGCCTCGCCGCCGTCGAGGCGGACCGGGCCGCGCGCTGGCTGCAGGCGCAGCAGTCCGACCCCTCCGTCACGATCGCGCAGATGGCGGCCGAGCTCGGCTATCACCGGACGCATTTGACGAAGCTTTTCAAGCGGGAGACCGGTATGACGCCCGTCGCCTACCTTCAGGAGCTGCGCATCGAGCGCGCGCGGTCGCTGCTCGCCGAGCCGCTGTCCGTGGAGGAGGTCGCCCTGTCCGTCGGCTACAGCGACCCGCTTTACTTTTCCAAGTCGTTCAAAAAGCTGACGGGGTATACGCCCTCGGAATACAGGCGAAGTGTGCGGGCGGGCGGTCATTGAAAAAGAGCAAATTTAGTCCGACAACCGAAAAAAATGAGCGGGCAGCCGCGCGCCCCTTTGGACGAACCTTGCGACTGCCCGCTTGCCCCACTTTATCCGATCGCCTGCACCGCTTCCTCGCCCGGCGCCGAATCAAGCACGATGGCGTTGATGCCGTTCAGGAACGCCAGCGCGCTGGCCTTGATAATATCGGTGTCCATCGCCCGCCCGGCGAACGTCTTGCCGTCGTATTCGAGCTGAATGTTCACCCGGCCGACCGCTTCTTCCCCTCTGGACAGACTGTTGATCTTGTAATGCTTTAGCCGCACCTCGTATCCCGCCAGCTCCCGGATGACGCCGTACAGCGCGTCGATCGGGCCGTCGCCGACCGCGCTGCCCTTGAGGATCTCCGCGCCTCTGCGCAGCTTGACCGTGGCGGTCGGGCACAGCTCGTTCGTGACGACCTGGAACGACTCCAGTTCGAACAGGCGCGCGGCGACCGCCTCGTCCTTCGGCTGCGCTTCGCGGTGCCCGTTCACGAGCGCGAACACGTCGTGATCGTACACTTCCTTGCGCGCGTCGGCGAGCGCGAGGAACTTCTCGAACAGTGCCTCGAAGTCGGCGTCGTCCTTCGGCTCGAAGCCCATGCGCGCCGCCGCATGCTTGAACGCGTGCCGACCGGACCGCGCCGTCAGCACGAGCTCCATGCTCTCTGCCCCGACCTCCTCGGGCGACATGATCTCGTATACGCGCTTATCCTTGAGCAGGCCGTCCTGGTGGATGCCGGAGGAGTGGGCAAATGCGTTTTCGCCCGTAATGGCCTTGTTGACCTGCACGTCGAGACCTGTCAGGTGCGTTAACAGTCTGGACGTCGGGAGCAGCTCCGTCGTGCGGATGCCGGTGGAGCAGCCGAACAGCGCCTCCCGTACCTTCAGCGCCATGACGACTTCCTCGAGAGACGTGTTGCCGGCGCGCTCGCCCAGGCCGTTCACCGTGACTTCGACCTTGTCTGCGCCACCACGGATCGCGCTCAGCGTGTTCGCCGTCGCAAGGCCGAGATCGTTGTGGCAGTGAACGCTCAGAATGACGCGCTCGTCAAGGTTTTTGAGCCGTTCGTTGATGCGCCGGATCATCTCGCCGAATTCATGCGGCTCCGCGTAGCCGACCGTGTCCGGCACGTTGATCATCGTCGCGCCGGCCTTGACGACCGCCTCGATCGTGCGCCACAAATAGTCGAAATCGGATCGCGACGCATCCTCGGTCGAATACTGCACATGCGGCAGCAGCGACTTCGCGTACTTTACCGCTTCGACGCCCATTTCCATGACTGCGTCCTTCGAACGGTTGAACTTTTTCTCGACATGAATGTTCGATGTGCCAAGTACGATATGAATAAGCGGCTGATCCGCTTCCTTGATGCTCTCGTAGACGGCGTCGATATCGCTCTTGACGGCGCGCGCCAGCGCGGTCACCGACATCTGGCGTCCGACCGCTCGCGTGACGGCTTGCACCGACTCGAAATCTCCGCGGGACGATGCAGGGAATCCCGCCTCGACGATATCGACCTTCAGGCGTTCCAACTGACGGGCGAACTCGACCTTCTGCACGGCGTTCAGCTTGGCGCCCGGCACTTGCTCCCCGTCTCTTAACGTGGTGTCCAATACGATAATTTTGCGGCTCATGGGATGGTCCCCCTTAAAATGAATGGATGGTAAATCTATGTGAAGCAGGCTCGTTTAAACCCGGAATTTAAACGACAAAAAACCCCGTCTCTGCTATAGAGACGGGGTTTAACCCGCGGTACCACTCTAATTCGTTCCCGACATGCGGAAACAATCTCGTTCGATGGCCAACACCATCTATCCTTGTAACGGCGGAATCCCGGTTTACCCTACATATCAGGCAACTGTTCATAGAGGAGTTCAACGTGATCCGCGCTGCCGTTTCGCACCAACCAACGGCTCTCTGAAAGGCGTCTTCACATCTACTGGTTCTAATCAACACATTTGGCTTATGAAGTTATCGGTAATTATAGGCCGCCCGGGAAGCGGTTGTCAACAGGCATTTATCCATGCTGCAGGACATGGATCGCTTCACTCGTACTTCACGTGACTATCGAACCCGCCGTCCGTCGGCACGACGTGGTAGTAGGTCGTCCCCGGCAGGAACTTCAGCTCGCGGCCGTCCCGGTACAGTCGGATGACGTCGCCGCGGTCGCGTTTCCATTCGCAGCTGATGGCATGACCCTCCTGGAACAGGACGGCCTGGCCGCCGGCGTTCAGGTCGATATCGAGCCGGCCGTAGTCGTCGTAGGCATGATGCTTCGCCGAGAGGACGACCAGATTCGCCGCCGTGAGCTGGCGCGAGTTGTTCAGGTCGATGTGCGGCTGGCCGTTCACCGAGCGGGCGTACAGCTTGGACGCCGCGTCGTAGGCATAGGACACCTTGTAGTCGGACAGCTGGAACTTGATCTCGATCTTGGTCGCCGACGGCTCTCCCGCTACGTCCGGCGCCGGATCGAACTGCAGAATCGGCACGACCGCCGTCTCGTCGTACTTCAGCTTCCGCGCGCCCGTATACAGCTTCTCCTGCGTCGAATACAGGTTGTGCGGCGCCTTGCGGTCCTTGGAACGGTAAAAGTAGGCGCCGGCATTGTTGATCTCGTCCATGTCGGCTTTGCCCGAATGTTGAAGGATGGCGAGCGCGTCGTTGCTCGCGCCGGCGTGCACGAGGACGCCCCCGTACGTCTCCCCGATATCGATCAGATAGGGGCGAATGCTGCGGATCGGGCCGATCGGATCGTCGAACGTCTGGCTCTGGAAGATCGCCAATAGCCGCGTGATGCCGCCTTCCGCGAGAATCTCCCACACGGTATCGGCATGCGTGAGGCCGGATTGCGGACGCGCCGCCTTGAAGTTGTTGATCATGACGCTGAGCGGCCTGCGGGTGACGGCTTGCTCGACCGGCAGCCCGGTGAGCGGCGCCAGGAAAGCGGCCGTCGGCTCGGCGGACGCGGACGCCGAAGCGGATGCGCTGGAAGCGGGCGGCGCGGATGCGCTCTCGATCGGCCCGGTGGCGGGCTCGCTCTTGCCTCCGCATGCGCCGAGTACGGTCAAGGCGGTTGCCAGCGTCAGCGCCGGCAGCGTGCGGCGAACCCAACGCGAAGTCTTCGCGGTCATTCAGTAGCCTCCAGACAGATGTGAATATAGGTATATCCATTAAACCACAATCTCCGCCCGCTTGTCCTGCCTGGCTTTGTACCACCGCATGATAAAAACTCCCCGCACAGCAACAGGCTTTTTTCGCCTGTCGACTGTAGGGGGAGCGTATAAGCATATATCCCGTTCCCGGGCGGCTCCTCTCCTGTGTCATCCCTCGTTTTCTACATATAAAGATACGCCGATAACGCGCTCCGAATCGGTCCCGACCGCGATGACGAATTCGCCCGGCTCGACCACCGGCTTCAATTGCCGGTCGAGCATCTGCAAGTGCTCCTTGTTAAGCATAAACGTAACCGTGCGCTTCTCGCCCGGCTGCAGCTCGACCCGGCAGAAGCCCTTCAATTCCTTGCCCGGGCGGGTGAAGGAGCTGACCTTGTCGGTGACGTACAGCTGCACGACCTCCGTGCCCGCCCGCGCGCCGGTGTTCGTCACGTCCACGCTTACCGTCGCCGTGCCGCCGGGGGAGATCCGCTGCGGATACACGGTCAAGCCGTCGTATTCGAACGTCGTATAGCTCAGGCCGTATCCGAACGGATAACGCGGCTTCGCGTCCGTTTCCAAATACCGCTTGCCGCGGCTTCGCTTGCCGTTATAGTACACCGGCAGCTGTCCGACCTCCTTGGGGACGGACACTGTCAGCTTGCCGGATGGCGTCGCGTCTCCGAATATCAGATCGGCCAGCGCGGCGCCGCCTTGCTCGCCCGGGTACCACGCTTCGAGGATCGCGTCGGCATGCGCGTCGATCCACGGCTCCACGACCGGCCGGCCGTTGATATAGACGACGACGAGGCGTTTGCCCAGCTTATGGATCTCCTGCGCCAGCTCCAGCTGGACGCCCAGCAAGTGGAGGCCGGTGCGGTCGATGCCTTCCCCGCAATCCATGTCGCTCCAGGAATGGCCGGTCACGACGGAAGCGCCGGTGCGCAGATCGATCGTCCCTTCGCCGAAGTCCCGGGCGCTGGATCCGCCGAGCGCCAGCACGACGACATCCGCCTGCGCCGCGCAATCCAGCGCGGACGCGAAGCCTTCCCGGGAATCGCCCCGGATGCGACATCCGGGTGCGTACAGCACGCGATCGCGGGCGGACTCGCCCAGCTTCTCCCGGATGCCGTCCAGCAGCGTGACGACCTGGCCCTTCGGCTGGGGAGACGTATAGTCGCCCAGCTGGTTGTAGACATTATGCGCGTTCGGACCGATGACCGCGATCTTGCCTGCGGTCTTGGCGAGCGGAAGGGTCTCCGCCTCATTCTTCAGCAGGATGATGCCCTGCCGCGCCAGCTCGCGGGCGAGCTCGACATGCTCTGGGCAGTGGCTGACCTCCGCCGCCTTAGCCGGCTCGACATAGGGGCGCTCGAACAGTCCGAGCTTGAACTTCGCTTCAAGTATCCGCTTCACGGCAGTGTCCAGCTCCGCTTCCTTGATCAAGCCGCTAGCCAGCGCCGACTTCAGATGACGGCCGAACATCTCGCCGGACATCTCCATGTCTACGCCCGCCTTAAGCGAGACGACGGCTGCCTCTTCGCCGTCCTTCGCCGTATCGTGGCCCCAGGCCAGCATGTTGATGGCGCCGCAATCGGTGATGACGAACCCGTCGAAGCCCCATTCCTTGCGAAGCACCTTATTAAGCAGCTCGTCGTTAGAGGTGCAAGGCACGCCATCAATTTCGTTGTATGCGGTCATGACCGACAGCGCACCCGCCTCCACCGCCTTCCGGAACGGGAGCAGGTCGACTTCGTGCAGCTCGCGCGTCCCCATGTGCGCCGGACCGGCGTTGCGCCCCCCTTCCGAATGGCCGTAGCCGGCAAAATGCTTCAAGGTCGCGATCAGGCTCTCCTCGCTGTCCAACGTGTCTCCCTGCAAGCCCTCCACGGCTGCGACCGCCATCTCCCCGATCAGGTAAGGATCCTCGCCGAAGCATTCCTCCGTCCGTCCCCAGCGGGGATCGCGCACGACGTCCAGCACCGGGGAATACGTCGCCGCCCCGCCCTGGCTGCGAGTCTCGCGGGCGACCGCCCGGCACATCTCGCGGTACAACTCGACGTTCCAGGCGCTCCCGAGCAGCAGCGGAACCGGAAATACCGTGCCTCCGATCGCCATATGCCCGTGAGAGCATTCTTCCCCGAACAGAATCGGAATGCCAAGGCGCGACTGCTCGACGGCGAAGCGCTGAATTTCGTTGACCGCTCTGGCCCCTTCCTCGGGCGACAATCCGTTCTCCAGCGTCACTTCGGTCCACGGGTCCGCGCGCAGCACGCCGTATAACGAGCCGACGCCGCTCGTCTTCACCAATTGCTGAAAAGTCTCGTCCAACCGAATGCTGCCGTCATTGTTCTTGCGATAGGTCTTCCAGCCGAACGGCTGGATCAGCTGTCCGATTTTCTCTTCCGCCGTCATCAAGGCGAGCAGCCGTTCCGCGCGTTCGCCCGGCGCTAGAGACGGGTCCTTGTAGCTCATCCTGCTTCCCCTTCCGCATAAAGACAAAGCGGACGGAAGCCCCCTAGTTGGGGCAGCCTCCTCCGCCTGTCCGCTAATCTCTTATTTCGTCAGTGCGTTTTGATAAATTTGAATATACTGATTGAGGTTCATCCCGTCGAATCCTTTGACGTAGGCGTCCCAATCCTTGTCGAGGCTCTTCGTGCCGATGATGAACTGCGCCATGTTCGATTGGACGTAGTCCTTGATCGACGTGGTCAATTGCGAAGCGGCGTCGGTATCCTCCGGACGAATCCAGGGGGTCAGCGGGTAAACTTCCTTCGGCGCGTACGGCTCGTACTCCTTCGTGGCCTGCGCGAGGCGCGTCTCATAGCCTTTGGAGCTGAGCGGATCCTGCGCGGATGCGAACATGTCGCGGAATTCCTTGGACATGTTTTTCGGCCCGAGCAGCGACCAGGAATCATTGCGGACCACGTTAGGGTCCTCCGGTTTCAAGTTTTCAAAGCTATATTTGGCCTGCTCGCCCCAGATGTTCTTCTCCCCCGGCTGCGCCTTGTTCCAGCCGATGCCTTCCGGCCCGTATTCGCTAAGGAGCGCGCCTTCTTCGGAGAACGCATAGTCGGCCACCTTGATTGCGGCGATTTGCTGCTCCTCGCTTGCCTTATTCGTGATGGCGAATGCAAAATCGCTGAAGCCTTCGGACTTGCCGGCAAGCTGTACGCCGTTCGGGCCTTTCAGCGGCGGTACGATGACCCAGTGCTGGTGGCGGGTAATCTTGTCATCCCATACGTTCAGGAGGTAGCTGAGCAGCGCGGTCGTCACGGAACCTACGACTTCGTCGCCTTCTTTGTTGCCCAGCTGGCCGATCGCCTGGTCGTTCTGCGTGAAGGAGGCTTTGTCGATCAAGCCTTCGCTGTACAGCTTGTGCATGTACGCGAGGCCGTCCTTCCATTCCGGTTTGTTGGCCGCAAAGTCGACTTTGCCGTTGTTTACCGTCAAGTATTTATCATTATCGTTATAGATGAAGGCGTTCATGATGAAAGCATCGTTGTTGCCGTTCCAGACGTATTTGTTCGGAGCGCCGGTCATCGGAATTTCATCCGCTTTGCCGTTGCCGTTCGGGTCTTGCGTCTTGAACGCCTTCAGCACGTTTTCCAGCTCGTCCGTCGTGGTCGGAACCTTGAGGCCGAGCTTGTCGAGCCAATCCTTATTGATCCAGTACTTCTGCGAGTATGTGCAGTGGTAGCATTCGTTGACGCGCGGAATGCCATAGATGTTGCCGTCCGGTGCCGTCATGGCGTCCTTCAAGTATGACTTTTGCTCCATCAACGCTTTGAGATTCGGCGCATATTTGTCGATGAGGTCGTTGAGCGGAACGAGCACGCCTTGCTTGCCGTACGTTTGCAGATCCGTGGTCGAGAATTTGCCTTCGAGGAACACTTCCGGATAGTCGCCGCTGGCGAGCAGCAGTTGACGGCGATCCGTGAGCGCATCGGTCGGCGCCAAATCCCATTTGATTTTGACGTTGAACTTCTGCTCTATCATTTTCGTATAGCTGTTGTCTTCCATCGGCGCTTTGGCCTGGGGCGCGAAGAACGTCACTTCAACCGGTTTGGCAGGTGCGGAAGCGCTGGCAGATCCGGATGCCGACGACGAGCCGGATGGCGACGACGATTGTTCATTTTTGTTTCCGCAAGCGGAAAGTACGAGCGTGCCGACCAGCAGAACCATGATGGCCGTTAGTAATGTCTTTTTCAAACTGACTCCTCCTTTTAATTCTTGCCTAAGTTTGGAAAAGCAGATTGCAGACTTTGCGGCACTCTCCCGCCCACCACCCCCAGCCGTAGTTAACTGATGATTTGACGCCGGCTTCAGCCCTTCAGAGAGCCGATCATGACGCCTTTCACGAAGTGCTTCTGCACGAACGGATACATGATGAGCACCGGTATGCAGGCGACGACGATCAGCGCGTATTTCAGCACCTGCTCGAAGCCTTGGTCCCGGAGCTTCTGCGTCGTACCCGCGAGCATGGCCGGATCCGCCGCGTTCAGGATCAGCATGTTCCGCAGCACGTACTGCAGCGGGAACAGATGCTCCGAGCGTAGATAGATCAGAGCGTCAAAGTACGCATTCCAGTGGCCGACCGCATACATCAGCGTCATGACGGCGAGAATCGGCTTGGATAGCGGAAGCGCGACGCTGATCAAATAGCGGAAGTCCCGGCATCCGTCGATCTGCGCCGCTTCCTGCAGCTCCGCCGGAATCGAAGTTTGGAAGAACGTCCGGGCGATGATCACCTGAAAAACGGAGAATGCCCCCGGCAGCCATAACGCCCAGCGCGTATCGAGCATGTGCAGCTGCTTCACCAGCAGGTAAGTCGGGATGAGTCCGCCGTCGAAGAACATCGTGATCATCATCAGCAGCATGATGATTTTGCGGCCGGGCATTCCCCTTTGCGATAGCGGAAACGCGATCATCACCGTAAACGCGACATTGATCAACGTGCCGACAACCGTATAGATGATGCTGTTGTAATAACCCATCATCAACTGGGTGCTGTGGAATATCGACTTGTAAGCTTTGAGCGAGAAATCGACCGGAAACAGCCAGACTTTGCCCGATACGACTGCATTGGGCCCGCTGAGCGAAGAGCTCAGAATATACAGCAGCGGATACAGGACGGACAACGTGATGGCGGCCAGTATGATGCATATGATAGCCAGCAGCACGCGGTCGCCGATCGGTTCCTTGATTTTTTGGGTACGAAGCATGGTCGACCGCCTTTCTACCATAAGCTGTTGTCCGAGAGCCTGCGGGCAATGAAGTTGACGACGACGAGCAAGATCAGATTGATGACCGAGTTGAATAGTCCGACCGCGGACGAGAAGCTGAAGTTGGCGCCGAGCAAACCAACCTTGTACACATAAGTGGAGATAACCTCCGACGTGCTGACGTTAAGCGGGTTTTGCATCAGAAAAATCTTTTCAAATCCGACGCCCATGATGCTGCCCAAGCTGAGGATCAACAAGATGACGGTAATCGGGATAAGCGTCGGCAGATCGATATGGATGATTTTCTTGAACCGGGACGCCCCGTCCATCCGGGCTGCTTCATAAAGCGCCGGATCGACGCTGGACAAAGCCGCGATATAGATGATGGAGCCGTACCCCATCTCCTGCCAGACGCCGGACCAGACGTAGATCGACTTGAACAGTCCCGGCTCGCCCATGAAGTTGGTGTTCGTCATGCCGAAGAAGCTGAACAGCCGTGCGACGACGCCGACATGCGGAGACAGCATCAGAATGATGATGGAAACCATGACGACGGTCGATACGAAGTGCGGCGCATACGTGATCATTTGCACCGACCGTTTGAAGAAGCCCGTCCGCACTTCGTTGAGCGCGAGCGCCAATATAATGGGAACGGGGAACCCTGCGATCAGGGCGTAAAAGCTGATGATGAGCGTGTTCTTGATCAGCAGCGGAAAGTTCGGCGAATGGAACAAGGTTTCGAAATGCTTGAACCCTGCCCAGGGGCTTCCCCAAATTCCTTTCACCACGTTATAGTCTTTGAACGCGATCGATACGCCGAACATCGGGATGTACTTGAAGATGATCAGGTAGAGCACAGGGAGCAGTACGATGACATATAACTCCCAGCTTCGCTTCATCCTCGTCCATGTCTGAGCCACCGGCATCTCCCCTTTGACGATTATTTCCTTCCGGATGTCGGTTGCCGAAGTCGTGCAGCGCTTTCCGGATTCGGTAGCCCCATTCTAGTCCGATCCGGGACCGGTCATCAATTTGTAAGATTCGGGTGCTTCACCTTTTTCGCAGGCGCACGAATACGGCCAAATAAAGGCCGGTGCGGACCAAATCCACCGCATCAATCCTTAGACCTCTCTTTTTTCTCCCCCTCCAACTTTTTCGCAGCCATAAAAAATCCCCTGGCTGTGCCGCATCAGCGGCCAAAACCAGAGGAATCGGGAACGCATCCCGCGCAAGCCGTATCAACGTCCGATCTGCTTGCGGTAATCGCTGGGCGATAAGCCTTCGACGTTCTTGAACGCCCGATTGAACGAATTGTAGTTGTAGTACCCGACCTCCGCGCCGATTTCGGTCAGCGGCTTTTCGGTGGACAGCAGCAGATGTTTGGCCTGCCTGATGCGAAGTCCGATGAGAAATTCCACGAAATTCTCGCCGAACTCCTCTTTAAACAGCTTGCTGATGTTTTTGGCGTGCATCAGAAACTTGTCGCTCAAATGATCCAGCGAAAGGTCCGGGTTGGCGAAGTTCTCCTCGATGTACGAACGGATCTCCCCGATGACGAAGCGCGTGCGCTGGGAATCGCGCAAAGCCTGCATTTGTTCCGACACTTGCTCAAACAACCGGGTATAGGCTGCCTGAAGCTCGTCCACGGTCTCCCAGTTCCGTTCGAGCTCCTCGAGCGAGGACTCCGTCTCCCGCCATATTTGCCGGTATTCCTTGGACAGTTCCGAGAACATCCGGTTCAAATGCTGGTGGAGAACCTGCACGAGACTCTCGATTTCTTTGCGCGTAGACAAGGAATCCCTGATCTGAGCAAACAATTCGTTCAAATGCTTGTCCCAATTGTTCTCCGGCAGCCTGAGCGACTGAGCCAGCAGGTGAATGGTTCCGAAATATTCGTGCGCCGGCGAGCCGGATCTCTCCGTCTCCGCCGGGCGAATCGTCATTCCCGTACCCAGAATCGCCTTGTACTGCAGCATTTGGCCGGCGTTCCCGGCCAATCTCTGAATGTCCTCCAGGCTGCAGGCCATGCCGTCTGTGCCGATCGTCACCGTGAAGCTCAGGTTGCTGCGCACCCATTCTACGATTTGCCCGCTGATGGCCGCATCCAGCTCTTCGTGCCGACGATCGTCCGGCACCCAGACGATGGCGGCCAGCCTGCGGTCTTCCGTCCATTCCGCCCATGCCGCCGAATCGTTCAGCTGCGCCATCTCCTGTACGACGCTCGACAACAAAAACTTCAGGATGGATCGATCGTGCGCACTGTAAGCTTGTACAAAATCGGCATAACGGTCGATCTCCAGCACTTGCACGAACGCGGCAGAGCCCGGCGGATTGATTTTATATTTGACCAGATCCGCCTGCCACTCCGTCTCCCGGATCGGCGCCGAACCGACGAGCGCCTCATGGAACCGGTTTCTTTTTTGCAAAATCAAACTTTCTTTATTGAGCTGCAGCGTCTTTTTCGACTCTTCCATCAGATGCTCGAGAGCCCCTTGAATGAAACCGAACTCGTTGAATCTGTCGCTGTCGGGAGGTGTGTCTTGGTTGACCAGCGAGCTGGTTCGAATGAGCGACACCAGCTGACTGACCGGCTTGTAGTTGCTTCGCGTGACGTAGACGACCCACAAAACGCCCAGCACGACTGCGGCCAAGGCCAGAATCATCCACACATTGTAAAATTCAAGCACAAAACTCGTAAAACCCGTGCTGACGGGGCCGCTGACGACCTCCCAGCCGGTATAGGGGGATTTATAACGGGAAAACACGCTCCGGTTCTGGCCTCCGTCTCCGCCGTCCAGCAGCGCGCCGCCTTCCCTGTTGTTGATATGGATGTACGTCAGGCCCGGCTTGTACATGCGAAGCAGCGCCGTCTGCAGCTTGGACAAGCTGACGTTGACCACGACGTATCCGCTTTTGGCGGTGGTGAAGTTGGGATAGCCCCGGACGATGGTGACGACATCGGACGCATCTTTGGATGTGTATGGCTCGAAGCTGCGCTTGCCCGTCCACTTGCCCGGCAGCGCTTTGTGCTCGATGTACGGCTGAATGAACGCACCGTCGCCGAATCCCGATGCCGTGCCGGACCCGTCGCCCAGTACGAAGCCGTCTTTGGTGCGGATCATATAGACGGAATCGATGATTGGAAAGTTGAACTTCCAGTCGTCGATGATCTTGTTGGTTTGGATATTCTCGTATACGTCATCGATTTTTATGTTGAAGAAGTCCTCGAGCACCGGAGAGGTCAAAATATCGCGCAATACTCGGTAATCGATCGTTTTCAAGGAATTGTCCATAAACTGGATCACTTGCTGCGAAAGAAACTCGTTCGCCTTGATCGCTTCTTTGCGGTTCTGTTCGTTCAGCGCTTGAAAGAATAGAACGAAAAGAATAGTAATGACAATAAAAAATACGGGTAGATACGACAAAAGGAGTTTGCGGAACCAGCTGCTGTTCAAATTCGATTTCCTCCTTTCCTTTTTTATATCGTAAAAACGTTTTCAAAGCAATTCAGGCACAGGCAAGGCTGCCAGGGAAAGGGAAGTTTTCTCTCCCATTCATAACCATAGCGGACCCTACTTTCTTTAATATTTAAGAAAGCTGACTTTCGTCAGCTTTCTTCATTCATGCGTGTGATTTGAGAATATACGCGGTTTCCTTATGCGCTGGGGATTTAGGGTTGAGTCGGTATCCGGAATACGTGGGCGATCGGGGCTTTCCCGCCCAGCTCGCTTGCCGGCAGCCGGACGGCCAGTCCCTGCTCCGTACGCGTAAATTCGAGCTTGCCGTCCACGCCGATCAACTCGATGCCGGCAACGGAGTCCGTGTACGGAATCAGCACTTGCTCGGGCACAGGCGCGTCTTCGCCGGGGTACAAATACGTGCAGTAGACGGTATCGCCTTTACGCGTAAAGGCGCAAGAGCCGGTATAGTAAGGCTCGCAAATGCGCGTGCCGTAGACAGCTTCCCCATAGACATTCAGCCAGGCGCCGAAGTCCTTGATGCTCCTGATCGCGCCCTTCGGCAGCCGGCCGTCCGGCTGCGGGCCGACGTTCAGCGCCAGGTTGCCGCCCTTGGCCACCACTTCCATCAGGATTTTGACCAGCTGGCGGGCGGTTTTGTAGGTTTCCCCGAAGGCGAAGGAGAACGATTGTCCAATCGTGATACAGCTCTCCCACGGCACGTTCAGCGGCCGCTCGGGAATCGTCTGCTCCGGCGTCACGTAGTTCTCGTACGGTCCGCCGACCGTACGGTCCGCGGACAACAGCCACGGCTGGTGCTTGCGCGCGCGTTCGACCACTTCGCCCAGCCGGATGTCCTGCTTGACCCGACTGCCTTCCCGTACCCACCCCGCATCCAGCCACAGGATGTCGATTCGGCCGTAACGGGTCATGAGCTCCATGATTTGCTCGTGCGTAAATTCCACGAATTTCTCCCACAACCAGGGATATTCTTGCGGATTGTAGGACGGTCCGCGCCATGTATTCCGGCCGCGCTCCATGCCCGGCGCCCAGTAATACGGCGTATGCCAGTCCGCTTTGGAGAAATAAGCGGCGATGGCCAATCCTTTCGCGCGGAAGGCGTCGAATACGTTTTTGCAAATATCGGCATAACGGTGCGCATGAAACGGGGTATCTTTGCCGGTAATTTTGTAATCCGTCGTATGCGTATCCCACATGCAAAAGCCGTCATGATGCTTCGTCGTGAAGATCAAGTATTTGAATCCGTTCTCCGCGGCGATATCCGCCCATAACTCGGGCTGGAAACGAATCGGGTTAAACGTCTTATTCAAGTCGAAATATTCCCGCTTCATCTCTTCATAATCCTCGGTCCAGTCGACATCGTGACGGGCCCAGTCGCCGTCCTCGTCGCTCAGAATCCAGGATTCAACCATGCCGATCTGGGAATAAGGCCCCCAGTGCATCATGAGCGCCAGCTTCTGATCCTTGAACCATTCGAGCCGCTCCAGAAGAACCGGGTCTTCCGGCTTCACCCATTCGGATTCGCTGCTGTAATTGTGGACGCCTTGCTCCACTTCATTTTCGATGTCACTCATCATGCATTCCTCCTCGCATTTGCCTCTACCTTACGAGACCGCGGGAGGCCAGGCAATTGCCATCATTCTACGATTCACCGATTTTCTACGAAAAATAGAAGAGGCCACGCCCCGTCTCGGCTTCGCTTCCAAAAGAAACCTTTCCGTCCTTTTTTCGTCTAATGGAATACGACTTTAATAACGAGGTGCCCTGAATGAGCGAACCTTTGCTGGCATGGAACGAGCAGTTGGAACAAACGAAGAGAGACATGGCGCTGCGAGCCAAATGGACAAAGCAGCTTACCGGGCTCGCCCGCGAAGTGGAACAGCAGCGGCGGGATGTGTCGTACTGGACGGAACGGCTCGCGAGCGAGCAGAACGACGTCGAACGCTTGCAGTCGTCCAGCTTCTCGCATTTTTTGTTCCAGTTGTTCGGCAAGCTGGAGGATAAACTGTCCAAGGAAGAACGCGAAGCGGCTGAAGCCAAGCTGAAGCACGATGCCGCAGTCTCCGCGCTGGCCGCATTGGAGCGCGAGCGGGCCGAAGTCACTGGCAAGCTTGCCGAAGTGGAATATGCCGATCGCAATTACCGCGAGCTGTTGTCCAAGAAGGAACAATGGATCCAGCAATACGACGCAAGCAAGTGGCACGAGCTTGAAGACATCTCGACAGAGATCGGGCAGCTGCAGTCGACGATCGTCGAGCTCGACGAAGCGATCCGCGCCGGGCTGGAGGTGGAGGGCGCGCTCGGGCAGGCTGAGGAGAAGCTGTCTTCGGCCCAAAATTGGGGGACGTACGACATGCTCGGCGGCGGCATGATTGCGACAGCCGTGAAGCACGGGCGAATCGACGACGCATCCATGCACATTTATCACGCGGAGGATGCGATGCGCCGATTCCGCAAGGAGCTTGGGGATCTGAACCTATCGCATGACAGCTCCATGCCGCAAATGGACGGATTGCTCAAATTTTCGGATTATTTCTTTGACGGGCTGCTGACGGATTGGATGGTCCAAGGACGCATCAACAGTTCGCTCGATTCCGTCCGCGACCGGAACCGCGACATCGGGCAGTTGATCGGCAAGCTTCAACGTGAAAAGAAACAACAGGAAAGCCGGATCGCGGCGCTTGGCAACCGGCGGCAGGAAATGGTGGCGTCTTACGGCGGAAGCTAATGCGGCAAGGATCGCCAGCTTCAGCCCCGCGTTTTCAATTGCACGCGGGTTGGCACAGGACGGCATTTCGTTTATAATGAAACGCAGCACAACTCAAAGGCAATGTTACCGACAGGTACAACCTCGACAAGCATCTCGGGGTTGTGCCTTTTTTACGTTCACGGATGCTTGTCCATTCCCCCTGGCAAAGGAGCCTGTACCATGATTCTAAGAGAAGCCGTCTATCACCGCCCGAAGCAGAACTTCGCCTACGCGGCGGATCGCCAGACGCTGCACCTGCGCGTGCGCGCGAAGCGCGGAGACCTCGTGTGCGCCGATGCCATCGTCGGCGACAAGTACGCCTGGGAGCGGACCGCGGCGTCCGTACCGATGCGCCTCTTCGCGAGCGATGAGCTGTTCGACTATTGGGAGACCTCGGTTGTTCCCCCTTATCGCCGGCTGCGCTATGCCTTCAAGCTTACTGCGGAGGATGAGACGCTGTACGTGACGGAAAAAGGCTTCGCCGACCGGCTGGCCCCGAACCCGGACGAATTTTTCGACTTTCCGTACATTAATCCGGCCGACGTGTTCGCGCCCCCCTCTTGGGTGAAGGACGCCGTCTTCTATCAGATCTTCCCCGAGCGCTTCGCGAACGGCGACCCGTCGCTCGATCCGGAGAACGTTCAGCCTTGGGGCGGCGAACCGACGCCGCGCAACTTTTTCGGCGGGGACCTGAAGGGCGTGCGCGATCATCTCGATCATCTTGAGCGGCTCGGCGTCAACGCGATCTACTTCACGCCGGTGTTCGAAGCGACGACGAACCACAAGTACGATACGACGGATTATATGAAGGTCGACCCGCACTTCGGCACGAACGAGGATCTGAAGGCGCTCATCGAAGCCTGCCATTCGCGCGGCATTCGCGTGCTGCTCGACGCCGTGTTCAACCATGCGGGCAAGACGTTTCCCCCGTTCGTCGACGTGCTGGAAAAGGGAGCGAAATCTGAGTACGCGGGCTGGTTCCACGTGCGGGAATTTCCGCTGACCGTCGAGGGCGGCATCCCGACCTACGAGACGTTCGCGTTCGAGCCGATCATGCCGAAGCTCAATACGGAGAATGCAGACGTTAAAAAGTATCTGCTGGACGTCGCGCGCTACTGGGTCGAGGAGATCGGCATCGACGGCTGGCGGCTGGACGTGGCCAACGAGGTGGATCATGCCTTCTGGCGCGAGTTCAGGCAGACGGTGAAGGCGGTCAATCCGGAAGCTTATATCCTCGGCGAGATTTGGCACGATTCGATGATGTGGCTGCAGGGCGACCAATTCGACGCGGTCATGAACTATCCGTTCACCAACGCGGTGCTCGACTTTTTCGCCAAAGACCGCATCGACGCGCACGGCTTCGCCAGCGCGATCGGCAGGCAGCTGGCGGCGTACCCGCAGACAGTCACGGAGGCGGCGTTCAACCTGCTCGACAGCCACGATACGGCGCGCCTGCTCACCCTGTGCGGCGGCAGCGAAAAGCGCATGAAGCTCGCGGCGCTGTTCCAGCTCACGTATCCTGGCGTCCCTTGCATCTATTACGGGGACGAGGTCGGCATGGCCGGCGGCGGCGACCCCGGCTGCCGTGGCTGCATGGTGTGGGACGAGGCCGAGCAAAATGCGGACCTGCTCCGCTTCTACAGCGAGACGATCGCGCTTCGCCGGACGTACGGCGCCTTCCGCGATGCGGACATCGCGTTCCTGCAGGCCGAGCGCGGCAGCGGCACGCTCGTGTACGAGCGCCGCGGCGCCGACGGCAGCCGGTTCATCGTCGCGATGAACGCGGGCGTGCTGCCTGTCGAGATATCGGCCGACGCGGACAGCCGCTCCTGGCAGGACGCTTACAGCGGCGAGCCGGCGCTTGTCACGGACGGCAGCCTGCGCGCCGTGCTGCCAGGGTTCGGCTTCGCGGTGTGGCGGCAGGTATAGTGGATTAGCTTCGGCAAATACGGCGAGCTTCAAGCTCGCCGTATTATTGTTCGTTCCATGTAGCCCTGCAGCCACCATCTGCCCCATGTAGCTCTATCCGAGACTACTTTTACGCTACCACCCCCTCCGACCCGCCACGTAGCTCTATCCGAGACTACTTTTATACCGCAGCCACCATCTACCCGCCATGTAGCTCTACCTAAGACTACTTTTACGATGCAGTCACCGCCTAACCGCAATGTAGCTCTATCCGAGACTACTTTTATGTAGCAGCCTCTTCTCACCGAGGCAAACGGCCAATAAAAAAAAGCACAGGGCACATCGCGCGCGCCTGTACTTCCTTTAGATGCAGTTGATTACTTCAATATAACTGTTCCGTACGCCGGCAGCGTAATCGTGCCGTCCTTCAAGCCGGCGCCCGATTCGCTCGCGTACCACAGCTTGCTGTACGCCTTCGCCGATTCCGCATCGAGCGCGATCGTCTTCGGCTCCGCCGTCAGGTTGTGCACGACGTAGACGTGATCTTCCGCCGTCGCCCTGACATAAGCGACCATACCCGCAGGCGGCTCCGTCGCAACCGGCACGATCGCGCCGTCCCGCAGCGCCGCCGACCGCTTCCGCAGCGCGATGAGCTCGCGGTAGCGACTCAGCATGGAGCCCGCTTCGCCGTCCTGCGCTTCCACGCTTACGGCCGGATCCGTATTGGCGACCGACGGCTCCCAGCTCGTCTGGCCTTCGCCAGCCCCCGACTTCGTCCAGCGCATCGGCTCGCGCTTGCGCTCGTCGGCGCCGGCGCCCTGCATGCCGAGCTCCTCGCCGTAGTAGACGAACGGGCGGCCCGGCATCGTGAGCAGCATCGCGGCCGCCAGCTTGCCCTTGGCGGCATCGCCGCCGGCCAGACTCATGAAGCGGTCGCGGTCGTGGTTGTCGAGGAACGGCGCGTCGATGTACTTGCCGCCGGATTCCCGCGCGAAAATCTCGCTCGTTCGCTCGAGCCGGCTCGGCATGTCGGACGCCGTCCCTTTGACCGCGGCATCTCGGATCCAGTCGCTCAAGTCGAAGTCGAACGTCGAGTCGAGCGCATCCTTCACGTACGGCACGATCGCGCCGGCGCTCGACCACACCTCGCCGACCAGGTAGACATCCGGATGCTTCTCTGCCAGGCCGCGCTTGAATTCTTGCCACCACGCCTGGTTTTTCTTCGCTATCGCCGGACGGTTCGCCTGCGATTTGAAATCCTCGTACACATGCTTCGCCGCATCGAGCCGGAAGCCGTCGACGCCCTGTTCGAGCCAATAGTTGCCGATCTTGATCATCTCGGCGCGCACGGCGGGTTCGTCGAAGTTGAGGTCGGGCATACCGCTCCAGAAAGTGCCCAGATAATGCGTCCCGTCCTTGGCCGCGTGCCAGGCTTCGCCCCCGGTGGCGCTCATCGCCGACGTCGACAGTTCACGATCCTCGGCCCAGGTGTACCAGTTGCGGCGCGCGCTGTTCTTGCCCTCGGTAGCCTCGGCGAACCAAGGATGCTCTGCGCTCGTATGGTTCACGACCAGATCCATGAGCACCTTCATGCCGTGCTTGTGCGCAGCGGCCAGCAGCGACTTATAGTCGTCCACCGTGCCGAACTGCGGGTTGATGCCGTAATAGTCCGTTACGTCATAGCCGTGATAGCTCGGCGAAGGCTGGATCGGCGTGAGCCAGAGCCCGTCGACGCCAAGTTCGTCCAGATAATCGAGCTTCTGCTCGATGCCTTTCAGATCGCCGATGCCGTCGCCGTTCGAATCGGCGAACGAGCGCACGAAGATCTCGTAGTAGACGCCGGAACGTCCCTTGGCGTCCTCTGCTTTGTCCGACGAGCAGGAGGCGAGCAGCGAACCAAGCGCCGCGACGGCCGACACGGCCGCGACGATACGTCGCATCCGTTGCCGCGCAGTTCTGCCGCTTCTCCATACGCCCGCTCTCGCCTCTCCGTCCGATTCGAGGACGCCCGCATTCGCCTTTACGCTCGACTCGCCGACGTCCGCCCCCGCCATATTCGGCCGTCTTTTCATCGAGCGGATCAGCCCTTGCTCGCGCCGGCCGTCAAGCCGTCCACCAGGAAGCGCTGCGTGTACATGAACAGGATCGTGATCGGGATCGCGACGAGCACGCAGCCCGCGGCGAACAGCGTGAATTCCGTACTATTATAAGCGTCGATGATATTCCACAGTCCGACGGCCAGCGTCCACTTCTCCGGCGTGCGCAAGATCATGCGCGCGAAGATGAAGTCGACCCAGGCGCCGGCGAACGTCGTAAGCGAGATATACGTCACGATCGGACGGGACAGCGGAAGGATGATGCTGGTGAAAATTTTCATATGGCTCGCGCCGTCGATGACCGCCGCCTCTTCAAGGCTGCGCGGAATGGTGTCGAAGAAGCCCTTGGCCACGAACATGCCGAGCGCGGCGCCCGCCGAGTAGACGATGATGAGCGCCCACTGCGTATCCAGCAGGTTCAGCATGTTGAAGATGACGAACAGCGCCGTGATTGCGAGGAAGCCCGGGAACATGCCGAGGATCAGCACGACCGTCAGCATCGTCTTGCGGCCCTTGAACCGGAAGCGGGAAAATGCGTAGGCCGTCAGCAGCTGGATCAGCGTGCCGAGAATCATGCTGATCGTCGCGACCTTCAGCGTGTTCCAATACCAGGTGGCGTACGGAATGCTGCGATCCGCGCGGTCGCGGAACAGATCGCGGTAATGATCGAGCGTCCAATGCTGCGGGATGAACGTATCGCTGAACAGCGAGTTGCCGACGCGGAAGGAGGACAGCAGCGTCCAGAGCGCCGGGTACAGCGCCGCGCATCCGATCAGAATGAGCAGCACGTAGCTGAGCACCAGTTTCGAACGTTTCATTGGATCATGTCCTCCTCCTTGAACGATTTGGTGCGGGTGTATACCAGAATGGCCATCGTGGCGATGAACAGGAAGATCAGAATGGATACGGCCGCCGCGATGTTGTATTGGTTAAAGTCCAGCGTGAGCTTATACAGCCAAGTGACGAGCAGGTCCGTTCTGCCGGCGTTGTTGTAGTCCATCGTCGCCGGATTGCCGCCGGTCAGCAGGAAGATGACGTTGAAGTTATTGATGTTGCCGGTAAATTGCGTGATCAGGAGCGGCGCCGTCGCGAACAGGATGTACGGCATCGTGATATTGCGGAACTTCATCCAGGCCGAAGCCCCATCCACGTCCGCCGCCTCGTACAGATCCTTGGAAATGTTCGTCAGAATGCCCATGACGAGCACCATCGAGACCGGGATGCCGATCCACATGTTGACGACGACGACGGAGAACTTCGCCCAGAACGGGTCGTTCAGCCACGGCAGTCCTTCGAGTCCGAACGCTCTGAAGTAGGCGTTGATCGGACCGAATTTCTCGTTCAGCATGTTTTTCATGATGAGCAGGGAGACGAACTGAGGAATGGCATAAGGAATAATGAACAGCATGCGCCAGAAGCCTTTGAACTTGATGCCCTTCTGGTTGACGAGCAGCGCGACGAGAATGCCGCCGAAGTAGCAGGTCACGGTGGCGAGGATCGCCCAGATGATCGTCCAGGTCAGGACGCCGAAGAACGTGTTGCTCCAGACGTTCAGGTTGAACAGCTTGTGGAACGTTGCGAAGCCGACCCAGTCGACGAGATTCTTAGGCGGTATATGGTTGGGCGACGCATAGTTGGTGAACGCGATCAGCGAGGTGAAGATAATCGGCATGACGGTGAAGAACAGCACGCCGAGAAACGGCAGCGCGAGCAGCAGCCACGGGAATACGTCGTTCTTCAGGCCGTGGATCTCTTTGCCCTGCTGGATGCGCAGTCCGACCCGATAAGCGTCGCGAATATTCAAAATGTAAATGAGCAGAAATACAAGGACGACGAGCGCCGCGAGGACGCCGTGAATCATCATGAAAATCGAGTGGTCGCCTTCGACCATGACGCTGATCTTGCCTTTTTTCTCGAAATGACGGCCCTTGTCGCCAAGGGTCATGAGCCCTTCCAGATAGGGAAACAGCTGCGCCGCTACGATATAAATGCCGGCCGCGTGCGTGAGAAGCAGCATCGCCGCTTTTTTGTGCTGCTTGTTGTAGAACTGGCCGAGTCCCGCAAATAAAACCGACAGCCAGGCCGCCGACATCGCGTGTCGCTTCAAACAGGCCCTCTCCTTCCTTAAAGCCATTACACCCGCCGGGCTGCGGCGGGTGAATGGTTGTGATGTTGTCTTCTAGAGGCTAAACGGATTATTGAGCGGTCGCGATGGCGTCCTTGATTTTCTTCGCCCAGTCGTCCATCGTCTTCTGCGGGTCCGCCTTGTCGTTCCACAGGGAGGACAGCGCGGCTTCGTGCGTCGACCAGAAGGCGTTCATGCCTGCGACCTTCGGCATCGGCGTGGAGTTGTCGAACTGCTTCAGGAAGACGCTCGCGAACGGATCGCTCGTGACCTTTTCGCTTGCGGCTACGTTTTTGTTGGCCGGCAGGCTGCCGAACATTTCGAAGTTTTTCGCCTGGAACTCCTCGGAGGAGATCAGCTCGGCGAACATCTTGGCGGCGATCGGGTACTTCGTGTTCGCGTTGACGAGGAAGCCCTTGACGCCGGAGAACGGCATCATCGGCTTGCCGTTCGGCAGCGTCGGATATTCGGCGACGCCGAGGTTCTTGACGCCCTTCTTGAATTCTTCCGTCTGCCACGGACCGCTGACGTTCATGGCCAACTTGCCTTCATTGAAGAGGCTCGTCTTGATGTCGGCCTTCACGTCCGCCGCCTTGATCGGCAGGATGTCCTTCAGGCTCTGGAAGAACTTCGCGGCTTCTACGCCTTCAGGCTTGTTGATGCCGATGTCGCTCTCGTCGGTGCCGTCCTTGCCGAATACGTACGCGCCGTATCCGCCGAAGAAGCCCCAGCTCCAGTAGCCGTTTCCGAGTTCCCACATATATGCGTACTTGTTGGCCTTAGCGTCGTTATACGTCTTCGCGAACTTGATGACGTCGTCCCAGGTCTTCGGCATCTCGCCGTTCGGCACGAGGTCCTTGTTGTAGAAGACGGCCGTCGTCTCGACGGACATCGGATAGCCGTACAGCACGCCGTCCATCGTAAGGCGTCGACCGACTTCTCGGGAGTTGTTCGCCTTCGTCTCTTCCTCATGCAGGTCGTTCGGCAGGATGACGCCGGCTTGAACCGCGGAGCCCAGACGGTCGTGCACGGCGGAGAAGACGTCGGCGCCGACGCCGGCAGGGCCGTCCGTGATCATCTTTTCGATCGATTTGTCCGGACCTACGTCCTCGACTTTGACGTCGATGTTGTACTTTTCTTTGAAAACTTTGGCGGCTTCGTCGACGATGCCCTTCTCGCTGGCGCTATACCAAACGGTCAGCTTGGCGCCTTCTTCCGGCTTATATTCTTCGTCGGCGGAAGCAGAAGCGGAAGACGATGCGGATGCCGAAGGCGATGCGGCCTCGGAAGCCGGCGCGGAGGACGAAGCCCCGTTGCTGTTGTTATTGCTGCTGCCGCAGGCGGTGAGGCCGCCGGCTACGAGAGCCGTCGAGAGCAGAAGCGCGGATACCTTTTTGATTTCCATGTGTTGCAGACCCCTTTCAAAAGTGGAAATGTCGGAATAACCTGGCGACTCGACAGTAACGGCATGCGCTTGTTCGGACGCGGCACGCGATTGTCGCTTGGTTTTTGCTGATTCGTCGCGTTGCATCATCTCATGAATCCGTTCGCTGGACCCGTTCAAATCCGTTCGCGGACTCGTTCCTGAATCCGTCTTTCGGGCACACGATGGACGTGCAAACGTTTGTACGAAAAGCAAAATTTCAGCGATTTTCCCGCGACGAACAGCGAATTTTTGCCGTCATCGGGTCTCCCGTGAACGTTCGAAGCCTTGTAAGCGTTTGATCTACGTCCTTTACTATACATCAGGCAGCATTCTTTGTAAAAACGTTTGCACAAGTCGTTTTGCGGGAGAAACTCGGGTCATTCTCGCATTATCTCCGGTTTCCTTGCTTATACCTACCTTTTTCTTTGAATTAACTTGGCCGACGGACGCCCTCAATTTTGCTATTTACTTTGATTATTCACTGAGATAGGATGGATATAGCTGTTTAAACATGGACCTTTAAGTTGTTCAAACGATTGCACAATTGAGCGTGTCGCGGAGGTATCCGATATGGTCACTATAAAAGACATCGCCAGACTCGCGGGCGTATCCCCTTCTACCGTATCCCGAGTGGTCTCCAACCATCCGCGGATCAGTCCGGAGACGTCGCGCAAAGTAAAAGCCATTATGGAGGAGCAAGGCTATCACCCCAATGTCATGGCCAAGAGCCTCGTATCCAAAACGACGCAGACGCTTGGCATCATGCTGCCAAGACCCGCTGAGGAATTGTTCCAGAACTACTTCTTCGGCGAACTGCTGCGAGGCATCGTGACCCAGGCGACGCGGATGAACTACGATCTGCTGATGACGACGGCCACCTCCTCGTCCGATGAAGTGAATACGATTTCAAGGCTCGTCCGCGGCCGCAGGGTCGACGGCGTTCTGCTGCTTGCCTCCAAGCGCGACGATCCGCTGATCGCTTTTCTGAGCAAGGAGAAGTTCCCGTTCGTCTTGATCGGCCGAAGCGAGGCGTATCCGGATGCCGCGATGGTCGACAACAACAATATTCTGACCGCCTACGACGCGACCAACCACCTGATCTCGCAAGGCCATGAACGGATCGGCTTCGTCAGCGGCCCGCCCGACCTGACGCTGTCGCACGACCGGCTGCTCGGCTACCAGCAAGCGCTGAGCGAGCATGGCCTCGAGACGCGCGCCGAGTGGATCGTCGAAGGCGAATTCCTGCAGGAGAGCGGCTTTCGGGCCATGTCTCAGTTCATGAGCCTGCCCGAACGGCCTACGGCGATCGTCGTCATCGACGACAATGTCGCTTTCGGCGTGCTTCGGGGACTGTCGGAGCTCGGCTACCGCGTGCCGGACGATATCAGCCTCGTCAGCTTCAACAATATCGCGCTGTCCGAGCTCGCTTCGCCGCCGCTGTCCTCCGTGGACATCGGGACATACCAGCTGGGATACACGGCGGTTCAGTCGCTGCTGCGCGTCATCAACGAAGAGCCGATTCACCAGAATCCGGTCATCATCCCGCATCGCCTGATCGTGCGGGAATCCTCCATGTACCCGACATTCAAAAGGAGCTAACCTCTATGAACGAAAACAAACCTTATCTCGTGGATGCGGTCATCGGCAATGGCCGCACCCTGGCTTCGATCGGCCGCACGGGCCGGATCTACCGGCTTTGGTGGCCGCATATCGATTTTCCGCAGCACGTAGACGTGATCCGGACCGGCCTTAAGCTGAACGGCGACACGAACGGCACCGCCTGGTTCGACGAGGCCGATGCGGGCTGGTCTCATCGGATTGCCTATGTGCCCCGTACCAACATCGTTCAGGTGGAAGCACAGTCGGAGCGTTACCCGCTGCAGGTCGTTCAGCACGACTTCGCCGTGCCGGATGCCGACATCGTCGTCCGGGACTATACGATTACCAATCGTTCCGACTCGGCAGTCTCGTTTTCCTTTGTCTGGTATTCGTCCTTTAAAATTACGGAGAATGCGCTTTACAATACGACGATGTTCGATGCCGGCTCGGACAGCTTGATTCATTACCGCCAGCGTACTTTTTTTGCGGTTTCTAGCGCAAACGTTTGCGCCGGATACCAATGCGGACATGCGCGCGACGGCGCGAATCAAGCGTGGCTGACGGGCAACGATATCGATATGCAGCCGGACGGCGCGCTCGTCTGGCACTTCGAGAACGTCGCGCCGGGCGCCTCGGTCTCGATGCCGGTCTATATCGCCGCCGGCACGACACGCGCCGAAGCGCTCGATGTCATGGCTGCGGCCAAGGCGAAGAGCGCGGCCGAATGGCGGGCGGAGACGGCGGCTTATTGGCACGGCTACCTTGAAGCTGCCGCGCCTTGCCCGGCCGGCGCCGGTGCCGAGATCGCCGAAGCGTACGAACGTTCGCTGCTCGCGTTCCGCCTGATGGCGGACAAAGAAACGGGCAGCCTGCTGGCCGCGCCGGAGCCCGACGAGACATTCTCGCGCTGCGGCGGCTATGCGTATTGCTGGGGACGGGACGCCGCCTTTATCACGACGGCGCTCAACAAGGCGGGACTGGCCCATGTGTCAGAAAAATTTTACGACTGGACCCTGACCGCGCAGGAGCCGGACGGATCCTGGCAGCAGCGCCACTATCACGACGGCAGCCTCGCTCCTTCTTGGGGACTGCAGATCGACGAGGGCGCCTCGATCCTCTGGGGCATGTGGCAGCTGTATGAACAAACCGGCGACCGCGCCTTCGCGGAGCGGATGTGGCCGGCGATCTCCCGCGGCGCCGTCTTCCTTGCCTCCTTCATCGACGAAGAGACGGGATTGCCGCTGCCGAGCATGGATCTGTGGGAAGAGCGCAAAGGCGAGCACACGTACTCCGCCGCTGCCGTCTGCGGAGGTCTGCGGGCTGCCGCTGCCTTCGGCCGCTTGATGGGGCACGACGAGCCGGCGGCACGTTGGGAAGCGATCGCGTCCGGCATCGCCTCAGCTATTGAGACGCGCTGCTGGAACGAAGCCGAAGGCAGCTTCTACCGCGGGCTCAACCTGTCCGTCGATGCGGGCAGGTTCGCCAGCGCGGCAGCGCTTGGCGCTTCCGGCGCCGCATCCCACGACGCCAAGGGCTACGAGCGCTTCACGCTCGACGTCGATCCGATCGTCGACATCAGCCTGCTCGGCGTGTCCGTGCCGTTCGCCGTCCTGCCGGCGGACCACGAATACATGCGCCGCACGGCCGACACGATCGAGCGGAAGCTTACCGTCGATGGAGTCGGCGGTATCAAGCGCTACGAAGACGACAGCTACATCGGCGGCAATCCGTGGATTCTGACGACGCTGTGGCTCGCCCAATACCGCGTAGGCAACGGCCAGCTCGCCGAAGCCCGCGAGCTGCTTCAGTGGGCCCTCGACCACCGCACCGAGACGGGCCTCCTGCCCGAGCAAGCCGACCGCGTCACGGGCCAGCCCGCCTGGATCGTGCCGCTTACCTGGTCGCATGCGATGTTCGTGCTGACCGTCTCGATGCTCGAGGAAGCCGGTTATTGGTCGGAAAAGTAAATCGGTTGAAACGAAAAAACCCAAGCAGCAACGTCTCTCGGCGGTGCTGCTTGGGTTCTTTCTGTTTATAAGACGTCTTCGTCCGCGCGCCTCTTTGCTTTATATGGTTCAAGTTATCCTCGAGCGCCGCAACCGCATTTTTTGCGCTTACAGCTCACCAGAAGTCCCATTCCTCGCTGTATACGCATTATTTGCTTTTGCAACACACCCTGGGGTTCTTCCCTCGCAGAAGCAGCATTTTTTGCGTTTACAACACACTCTAGGGTCTGTTCACCGGCTGTAGCCCCTTTTTTTGCGCTTAATGGTCACACAGAGTCCGATTTACGTCATGTACAAAAAAACCGGCGACGACCAATCGGTCGCCAACCGGCGTGCCAGTTTAGATGCTCCAGTGCTGCCAATCCCGCTGCCGCTGCTCGTAGCCGACGAGCCAGTCCGCTGTCGCCTTGAACAGCTGTTCTTTGTGCTCGCCCTTGGAGTACGTATGATCCGCTTGGAAAATGATCGACTTCTCGCACCGTCCCTCTCCGCGCAGCCAGAACGTCTTCTCCAACAAGAACGTATAGTCGACGGGAATCGTCTCGTCGCCGGTACCATGCACCAGGAACACGTCGCCCGGAAACTTCTGCGTCTCCTGAAAGGGCTGATGCTTCATTAGCGCGTCGAAAAACGCCGGTTTAATCGTATACCCGAGATAATCCGCCTGACCCTTGGTCACAGCTTCGTCGTATGTCTTGCGCCCGACGATCCGGAGAATATCGTTGAACGGATAGGACACCGGTGACCAGAGCGCCAGCGACTTGACGCGACGGTCGCGCACGCCGGTCAGCAGGGCGACGGCGCCGCCCAAGCTGTGGCCGAGCAGCGTGACGCGCGTCGGATCGACGATGTCCAAGCCGAGCGCGTAGTCCAGCACCGAACGCGTCTGTTCGATCATCGAATCCAGCCCGTGGTCCCCGTAGACTCCATCGCTCTCTCCGCAGCCCGCGAAGTCGAAGCGGATGACCAGATTGCCTTTTCCGGCAAACTCCCGCGCCGCGAGCACGAAGAGGCGATCTACGCCGATGCGGTTCCCTACGAAGCCATGATTGATGATAACGAGCGGAAGCTTGTTGCATTCGGACTTGCCGCCCGAAGGCGGGTAATGGATCGTCGCCGCAAGCGTCAAACCTTCGTGCCGTATCGTTAAAGAGCGTTCCATTCGAACCCCTCCGTTTTATTCCGTTAATTCCGATTATTTTACTGTGTATTAAATATAACGCTTGCTCTGCATATTGTCAATACAGATTGGCGAGGAAAAAGGGAACGAGCGGGGCAAGCTATGGCTAAAAATCGAAATGGCGCTTAAGGAGGTATTTTAGGTGGAAACATTCACGCAATGGGTGTCTGGGCATGTGCTAACTTCCATTCTTATCGTCGGATCTATTATATCCGTCGTGTTCGTGTACGCGAATCGCAAGTCGCTGTTTTACAAGCAGTGAAGCTCGGGAAATGAATGTTTAAGCATCCTGCCAAAGGTCGCAAAACCGCGCAAAAAAGCCGCTCCGGCACAATCATGCGCGGATGCGGCTTGATTCAGCGATTTCAGACAAGCGCCTTGGCGGCGATGTCCGTGCGATTTTGCTTGCCTTCGAACGTAATTTGGTCTGCAGTCCGATAAGCGGCAGCTCGTGCTTCCGCGATACCGCCGCCGAGACCGACGATGCCGAGCACGCGGCCGCCGGCGGTGACGATTCTGCCGTCCTGTTCGGCCGTACCGGCATGGAAGACCAGTCCCTCGGACGCCGCTTCGAGACCGCTGATCGGCAGCCCCTTCGGATAGGAGCCGGGATAGCCACCAGACGCGAGTACGACGCAGACCGCCGCCTCATTGCTCCATTCGATCTCGATGTCGCCGAGACGGCCCTCGAGCGAAGCCAAAATGATCTCCAGCAGATCGCTCTTCAGCCGCGGCAGTACGACCTGGGTCTCCGGATCGCCGAAGCGCGCGTTGAATTCGATCGTCTTCGGGCCGTCTTCGGTGATCATGAGTCCGCCGAACAGCACGCCGCGGAACGGGCGGCCTTCGGATACCATCGCGCGCGCCGTCGGCTTCACGATGTTCTCGATCGCGTCGTCGATGATCGACTGCGGGATGTGCGGCAACGGCGAATAGGTGCCCATGCCGCCTGTGTTCGGACCTTTGTCGCCGTCGTACGCCGGTTTGTGATCCTGCGCTGCGGGCATCGCGCGCACGGTCTCGCCGTCGACGAACGCGAGGATCGACATTTCCTGGCCGGACAGGAACTCCTCGATGACGACCTTGTCGCCGGCAGCGCCGAACGACTTGTCGACCATCGTATCCTTGAGGGCCTGCTCGGCTTCCTCGCGGGTGAAGCAGACGGTCACGCCTTTGCCCGCCGCCAGTCCGTCCGCCTTGACGACGATCGGCACCGGCTGCGAGGCCAGGTAATCCCGCGCGGCCGCATAATCGGTGAACGTCTCGTACTTGGCCGTCGGGATGTCGTACTTTTTCAGCAGATTTTTCATAAAAATCTTGCTGCCCTCGATCTCCGCCGCAGCCTTGTTCGGCCCATACACCGGAATAGACGCCGCTTCAAATGCATCGACGATGCCCGCTGCCAGCGGATCGTCCGGGCCAACGACGACGAGGTCGATCGCTTTGTCCTTGGCAAACTGTACGAGCTTATCGAACTCCAGCTCGCCGATCGGCACCAGCTCCGCGAGCTGCGCGATGCCCGCGTTGCCCGGCGCGCAGAAAATGTGCTCGGCTTTCGGGTTTTTGCGCAGCGCCCAGACGATCGTATGCTCGCGGCCGCCGCGGCCAATGACTAATATTCGCATGTTCTCGTTCTCCCTCCGCCGATCAGTGCTTGAAGTGACGGACACCTGTGAAGACCATCGCGATGCCGGCCGCGTTCGCTGCTTCGATGGATTCTGCGTCCCTTACCGAGCCGCCTGGCTGGATGATCGCTGTGATGCCCGACTGCGCCGCCAGTTCGACCGTGTCGCCCATAGGGAAGTAAGCGTCGGAAGCCAGCACCGCGCCCTTGGCTTTATCGCCGGCTTGCTCGATGGCGATGCGGGCTGCGCCGACGCGGTTCATCTGCCCTGCGCCCACGCCGACCGTCATGCTGTTCGAAGCGAGCAGGATCGCGTTAGACTTCACGTGCTTAACGACCTTCCAAGCGAACAGCAGCTGCTTCAGTTCTTCCGCCGTCGGCGCGCGCTCGGTCACGACCCGCAGGTCGGCTTCATCCAGGGAGTGCACATCGCTCTGCTGCACGAGCATGCCGCCGTCGACGCTCGTGACGAGCCATTCCGGCTTGCGTTCTGCCGCGCTCGTCGACTGCTCTTCGCCCGTGGCGAGCAAGCGGATGTTCTTTTTGCGGCTCAAAATGTCCAACGCTTCCGGCGTGAAAGCCGGTGCAATGATGATCTCGAGGAAAAGCTGCGCGAGGCGGTCAGCCGTCTGCACGTCGATCGTACGGTTGGCCGCGACGATGCCGCCGAAGATCGACGTAGGATCGGACTCGTAGGCTTTAACGTAAGCTTCGTCGATATCGGCACCGATGCCGACGCCGCACGGATTCATATGCTTGACAGCCACGACTGCCGGCTCGTCGAATTCGGAGACGATCGCGAGCGCCGCGTTGGCGTCGTTGATATTGTTGTAGGACAGCTCCTTGCCGTGCAGCTGCTTCGCCGTCGTGATGCTCGGGCCCTTCTTGGCGAGCGGCTTGCGGTAAAAGGCGGCTTGCTGATGCGGATTTTCGCCGTAGCGCAGCTCCTGCACCTTTTCGTACGTAAACGTCAGGCTCTCCGGCAGCGGATCGCCGAGCTGCTCGGCGAAGTATTCGGAGATGAGCGCGTCGTATGCCGCCGTGTGACGGAATACTTTAGCCGCCAGGCGCTTGCGCGTCTCGAGCGTCGTATCGCCGCTCGCTTGAATTTGCGCGAGAACCTCGGCGTAGTCGCCTGCGTCGACGACGACGGAGACAAACGCATGGTTCTTCGCCGCGGAGCGCAGCATCGTCGGACCGCCGATGTCGATGTTCTCGATGGCGTCCTCATAGCTGACGTCCGGCTTCGAGACGGTCTCCTTGAAGGGATAAAGGTTTACGACGACCAGATCGATATAGTCGAGGCCCAACTTCTCCATCGCTTCTACATGCTCGGCGCTATCGCGAATGGCTAGCAGGCCGCTGTGCACCGCAGGATGCAGCGTTTTGACGCGTCCGTCGAGAATTTCCGGAAAGCCCGTCACGTCGGAGATGCCGATGACCGGTACTCCCTCGCGCTCGAGCAGCGCATGCGTACCGCCGGTCGAGATGATCTGCACGCCCTGCGCGGCGAGCGCGCGGCAAAATTCGGTGATGCCCGTCTTGTCGGATACGCTGACCAACGCTCTTTTGATAGCCATGACTGTTCATCCACTCCTAATAATTATGATGTGAGCCGCCGGGGTGGGGTTATCCCCTTCACTCAGCAGCGGCACGGCGCCGGCATCGATTCCTGAGCGAACGGGATAAGCCCACCCTGGGGCGGGCAATACATATGGATAAATGCCTGATCGCGGCCCGATGGATCCGCAATCCCGTCGAGTCATACGTTACATGGACAGACTGAGCGGTTAGCGATACTGTAGGTGGAACGGCGCGTTTCCGGGCAAACAGCGATGTGGCACATCGTTATTCTGGTGGAAAGGCGCGTTTTCGGGCAAATAGCGATGCGGCACATCGTTATTCCGGTGGAACGGCGCGTTTTCGGGCAAATAGCGATATGGCACATCGTTGTTCCGGTGGAACGGCGCGATTTCGGGCAGAGAGCGATGCGGCAGATCGTTATTCCGGTGAAACGACGCGTTCTCGGGCAAATAGCGATGCGGCACATCGTTATTCAGGTGGAACGGC
>Ga0209566_100426_pt1 | contig 32216 bp, 23 predicted proteins | sample Araplavi_mTSA_r2_2_FD_184287 | JGI IMG/M metagenome (GOLD analysis project Ga0209566, IMG submission 184287) | Arabidopsis root microbial communities from North Carolina, USA - plate scrape CL_Cvi_mTSA_r2 (SPAdes) (version 2) | ecosystem: Host-associated > Plants > Roots > Endosphere | place...
AAATAGCGGAAGACGATTTCCGCTATTCGACGTTTCCCCGCCCTGGCTGGGGCTTTAGCGGAACTACAGTTCCGCTATGCTCGCTCAGGTGGGGCTTCGGCGCGTGATCCGACCACTTTAGCGGAAAACTACTTCCGCTATTCGGCGATCCCACGCCCTCGCAGCGCCAATAGCGGAACTTCAGTTCCGCTATGCTCGCCCCGCCGGGCGCCCCCACCCCAAGCTACTTCTTATCAATCATAATAGCGCCCTGCTTTTGATTCCAGCGATCCGTAGCTTCTTTGATGATCTCATTGCCGCCCTTGGCCTTGTACTCTTCGATCACTTTCGGCCAGTCGGAGATCGGCTCCTTGCCGTAGATCATTTTGATCATATGATCCACGATCAATTTCGGTCCAACATCCGGCTGTGGCGCTGCCAGATCCGGATATTTGCTGAACGTGCTCAAATCCGGATAGAAGCCAATACCCGACAAACCTTCATTAGCCAGCACGTCGTCGAACGCCTTCAGCGTCGCTTTGCCGTCATCGTTCAGCTCCAAACGCGGCTTGTTGTACGTCGAGTCATGCACCGCCCACAGCGTTCCGCTGCGGAAGCCCTCTTCTTCAATATCCTCTTTGGTCACCGGAAATTTGTAGTTGATTTTACCCGCAGCATCCTTCGTATAATTGTCGCCTTCGATCCCGAAGGTGAAGAACGTCTCTGCCTCAGGCGTCAGCATCCAGTCAAAAAACTTCACAATACCCGCAGCCGTATCCGGTTTAACACTGTTATTGATAAAGAACGTGCGGATAACCGGCGAATAGTAGAAGTATCCGCCCTTGCCCTCCGGTCCTTTCGGCGACGCGATAATATCGATCTTGGCGCCTGGCACCGCCTGTGCTGCTTTCGTGCGGAAGCCTGGCAAGCCGGAGGCGTTTTGCGACCAGATACCCGGTTTTGCAGCATCAATGCTTTTCGTATAATCCGTCGACGAAATTGTGGCGAATTCTTTGGAGATCAGCCCCTCGTCGTACATCATTTTGTACGTCGTCAGCGCTTTTTCCATATTTTCCACATCAAAAAACTTAGGCACAACCTGGCCATTCACCAGCTCAAACTGATCTTTATACGGGAGCACATCATAAGCACCCAAAACCACATCGGCATACTTGAAATTCTCGCGCATTTGGTATGGCGTCTCGACGCCCATCTTCTTAAACGCACGCAGCACGTTCAAAAAGTCATCCACCGTTTTAGGAGCCGGCAAACCGGTCTTCTCCAACAGGTCCGTACGGATGAAAGTCGCCCGGCGCGACGGATTGCTCAAAAACTCAGGGATGCCGTAGATTTTGCCGTTATACGAAACGGTATCCCAGGCGGCTTTCGGAATGCTTTTCAGCAAATTCGGGCCATACTGTTTCAACAGATCGTCCAGTGGCATAAACACGCCATTCTCGACCGACCCGGACATCGATTTGCTGCCAGGACCGCCGATGCTGCCCACGACATCCGGAATAGAGTTGCTGGCGAACATGACCCCGTATTTGGAATCTTCCATGACAGAGATATTAATATCCGTATTCGTCAGCTGCTCCAGCTTCGTAACCCACTTGTCCTTATTTAAATCGGGAACACGGGTGTGATAACCTGTGCTAACCGTCGTCGGATAGACGATCGAGAATTTCGCCGGTTCCTTCTTCGCCGCATCCGTTTGTGCTGCCGTTTTCGGTGTGTCCGACGAACCTGCACTGCTGCTGCCGCCACTGTTACTGCTGCACCCGACCACCGATGTTGCCGTCAAGGCGACGGCCAGACTAATGCTGGTCAATTTTAATTTTTTCATGAGCACCCCTGCCTTCTGATATCCAAAATGTGGGACCAAGCAACTTTGTATGCGTTTAAACTTTGACCTACTCTTATCATAAGGAACATTCTGCAGTTTCTGTATGTCTTCATTTACGGTGCTATGTGATTTTCTATGGTAGATTCAGATAAAAACAGTAAATACAGTAAAAAAACCCCCTGTCCGGAAGATCATTTACGACGAAGGGGCTTCCTCTTACCTATGATTTTTTACCTAAAAACAACACGCCAACTTTACGGTTATAACTGTCCGTCGCTTCATTAATAATATCGTTGCCGCCCTTCATCTTATATTCTTCAATGACCTTCGGCCAGTCGGAAATCGGCTCTTTTCCATAAATCATTTTGATCATATGATCCATAATAATTTTCGGTGCGGCATCTGAGGAAGGCGAAGCTGCGTCCGGATACTTGGAGAAGGCAGCGAGATCGGGCGCAAAGCCGATGCCAGGCAAGCCTTCGTTCGCCAAGATCGTATCAAAAGCGTTTAAAATATACGGGCCGTTAGGGTCCGTCTGCATCTTCAGGCGATTTACCGTGCTTTCATGCGAGGCATACAGCGTCCCCCGGAAGTCCTGTTCTTCTTGCTCCTCTTTATTCGTCGGCTCCTTGTACTTGATCTGCCCGTTCTCCATCGTGTAATGCACGCCTTCAATGCCGTAGGTGAAAAATTTCAACGCTTCGTCACTGGTCATCCAGTCAAAATATTTGACAATCGCGATCGCCGTCTCCGGCTTCACCTTGGCGTTAATGTAATGAGCGCTCGTCACCGGCAAATACATCAAGTAACCGCTGTGACCGTCCGGCCCCTTTGGCGAGGCAATGACGTCAACTTTGGCGCCTGGCGCCGCATTCGGAATGTTCGTGCGAAAATCGTTCAGGCTGATTAGATTGGATGACCAGATGCCGGCGTCGCCGGAGCGAATGTTTTTTAGCCAGTCGCTTGAGGACACCGTGGCGAAATCTTTGGCCATGAGCCCTTCATCGTACATCGTTTTCAGCACGTTTAGCGCTTTGGTCATATTCTCCACATCAAAAAATTTGGGCACCACCTGCCCGTTCACCAGCTCAAACTGCTCTTTGTAAGGCAGCACATCATAAGCACCGAGCACCGTGTCGGCGTACTTCAAATTTTCCCGGCCGGCATAAGGCTGCTTGACGCCCATCTCCTTGAACTTGCGCAGCACGTTCAGAAATTCGTCGATCGTCTTCGGCGGCTGCAGCCCAGCCTTTTCAAGCAGATCGGTCCGTATGAAGGTCGCACGGCGCGACGGGTTGTTCAACCAGTTCGGTATCCCATAGATTTTGCCGTTGTAAGAGACGGCTTCCCATGCTTCCTTCGGCACCTGGTTCATCAGATTAGGCGCATACTGCTTCAGCAGATCGTCCAAAGGCATGAACAGACCGGCTTCTACCGAACCTGACATCGCTTTGCTTGTCGCCGTGCCAAGGCTCCCGACAACATCCGGCAAATCGTTGCTGGCGAACATGACACTCATTTTCGATTCTTCGATGACACGTATATCCAAATCGGTATTCGTCAGCTCTTCCAATTTCAATGTCGTTCGATCCTTATTGACATCGACGCGTGTATGATAGCCGGTCGTTGACGTTGTCGGAAACGAAATTGAGAACTTTGTAGGCGCTTTCTTTGAAGGCGGCGATACAGCCTCATCCTGCGAAACGGGTGGCGTCTGTTTATCTGCACCTGAGCATCCAGTGATCATCCCGAAGGCAAGCACGAATGGAAGCGTGAAGCCCAGCGTTTTTTTCAAAGAAAACCCTTCTTTCCTAAACTAGGATTTAATAGATCCGACCATCATACCTTGAATAAAATGTTTCTGCAAGAACGGATACACGAGCAGGATCGGCAGCGTCGCCACGACAATGACAGCCATCTTGATCCCTTCCGGTGAAAGGAACATCATCAACTCCGACGATACGTCCGATTGCCCGAACTGATCGGTGAACACGATCTCGCGCAGACGAACCTGGAGTGGAATCCATTCCCGATGATTGATGTAGAAGACAGCCTCCGAATACCGGTTCCAATGCGCAACCGCATAAATGATGCCCATCGTCGCCATCGCCGGTTTCGTCAGCGGCAGCACGATGCTCCACATGAGGCGGAACTCGCCGCAGCCGTCGATTTTACCTGAATCCATCAGCTCCATCGGCAGATTCAAAAAGAAGGAGCGCATTACGAACAAGTTGAACGCACTGATCGCCATCGGCAGCATCAGCGCCCAGAGCGTATCGAGCAGGCCAAGCTGTTTGATCAGCAAATAGTTCGGGATCAACGGTGCGCTGAAGATCAGCGTAAACATGATGAAGATCAGGATCGTTTTGCGGTACAAATATTCCGGTCTGGATAAAGCATATGCCAAAGTAGACGTCATGAACAAATTAATGAACGTACCGAATACGGTGATGATCAAGCTGTTGCGGAATCCGATCCAGATCGTCGGATCCATCAGAATGATTTTGTAACTGCCCACCGTAAAACCGACCGGCCAGAATGAGACGTTGCCCGCATTGATAGCGACGTTGTTGCTGAACGATTGCGCGATAATATGGATGAGCGGAAGGACCATGCTGAGCCCGATAAGGCCCAGAACAATCACATTGATCAGATTAAAAACTTTATGACCTCTTGTCATAATCATTATCTCGTCACCTCCGGGCCCTGTTGTTAGTAAAGACCTTGACCGGTCATTTTTTTACTGAATATATTGCTGCCCATAATTAGGATCAACCCTACCACCGATTTAAACAGCCCGATAGCCGTCGTGTAGCTGTACTGCCGGTCGACCAGACCCGCCCTGTACACGTACGTGTCGATGATCTCTCCATTCTCGCTGTTCAGCGGATTCAGGAACACGAACACCCGCTCAAAGCCAAAGTCGAGGAAGTTGCCGATGTGCAGCAGGAACAACACGACAATGGTCGGCATGATGCTTGGCAGGGTGATCGACCACACCTGGCGCAATCGATTGGCACCGTCCATTTGAGCGGCTTCATATAGGTCAGGGTTGATGCCCGCAATGGCGGCGAGATAAATAATCGTCCCCCACCCGCTGTCCTTCCAGACCCCTGAGCTGATCAGAATGGTACGAATATAGGTGTTTTCGCCAAGAAAATAAATCGGATCGACGCCGAACAAGCCGATGATTTTATTGACCAGTCCTGTGGACGGCGACAACACGCCGACGACGATTCCCCCGACGATAACCCAGGAGAGAAAATGCGGCATATAGACGACGGTCTGCACAATTCGTTTGTACGCCATGACACGTAATTCGTTCAGCAGCAATGCCAATATAATCGGAACCGGGAAAGCGAAGAACAGATCGTAGAGGCCAATCAAAATCGTATTTTTTAAAATCGGAATGAACTCCGCATATTGATAAATCCGTTTAAAGTTGTCCAAGCCCACCCAAGGACTGCCGGTAATCCCTTTGAAAATGTTATAGTTCTGAAAAGCAATCACCGAGCCGAATAGCGGAATGTACTTAAAAAGCACAAAGTAGATAATGCCTGGGACGGATATCAAATAAATCGGCCAATATTTGCGCATAAACGCCCGTTTTTGTCGTTGTGTCGAGAACTGGTACACCAGTGTATGATCGGATGGCTGAATTTTTGCGGCCATGCAATTCCTCCCCTTCTTTGCCTCCAGCTTGTTCTTCTACATCTTACACGGGCTGCGGCTCGCTCAACATGGCGAAACTTACCGGAAGCTGTGTTTTTTTACGATAGCGAAAACCAAGTGTCCTTACAATCCGTATCGTTTCGCAGCGCTGCGGTATAACCAGTCTTCAGCGACTTGCAGCACGATTTCGCGATCAACCCAACCGTCTGCGAGCTGTTCCCACAGAAATTGGCCGAGCAGCTTTTTAATCAGCCAAATTTTACCGTAGCTCCACTCCATGCAGCGGGCGTCCGACACGACGAGTGAGCTCTTCATCGCCGAGATAGCTTCGATCCGGTACTGCATCGAATCGCGATACGTGCTTACCCGGAAATTAAACCACCACATCCCGCCGACGGAGACGTTGGGAAAATTCCATGCCGCCTGCACGACGTCCAAATTGTTAAGCTCCGAAGCGATAACAAGCTCGAACGGACAAGCATACGCTTCAAATAAAGCCGTAAGCTTCAGCACGCGCGCTGTGTCATTCGCCGGGAAGGCTTCCCCGCACCAGGAACGTTCCACACCCAAAAAGAGCTGGACGAGCAGCCCATGCTTCTCGGCAGCAGCACATACCGCATGCAGCAGCTCCATAAGCGCGTCATCTTTGGCACAGCCCTGCGCCAGCTGAACCCGCCGATTGGCGCTGGCTTCATACTGGGGAAGCGTCGTCATGACGCCGGGGCAGCCCTGCGCTCGATAGCTGCCGAGCAGCTCGTCGATCTCGAGCGCCAGCTCCTGCAAGCGTTCCATCGGCTGCGCCGAGGCGATCAGCTCATTCGCCCAGCCCCCCAGCTTGCCGTCGATCCGGGGCATCAGGATGGCGGGCTCACGGGTGCCCTGGAAATCGACATGCTCGGCATAATTGACGACGAAGCGCTTAACGTTCAGCCGATCCGCTATGTCCTGCGCCCAGCCCGGCGTTTGGTATGCGCTCTGCACGAAGGCATCAGCCTGGCGGATAGAGGCTGCATCAGTGATTTCAATGCCGTACAGCTCGCGCATGATTTGCGTAAAGACGATATTCATCAGCGTGTTGCGTGTCCCTTGATAAGCCTCCAGGAAGCCGCTGATCCGCTCCTCCTCCGGCAGTTCGGACGCACCAGCCGGATATCCCCCGGTTTGCAATTCACGATTCAACCAGAAATAATCGGCAATTTCCCAAAAATTCCGCGCACAAAGCCGCTCCCCGACAAGATGCGTATGTGTGTCCAGAACCGGCAATTGCATGATTTGTTCCAAAAAAGATTCCCGTTCCAAGCTGCTCAGCTTGTTGATGGTTGTGTCCAGCATGTCCATATCCCTCCATAAATCATTTTCTTCATATAAGTAGATGGTATCTTGCTTCGCCGGATCGTTCCATGGTTTAACTTGCATATGGTTGTGGTTTTTTACGATTGGGTTCTATATGCAAAAAGACCCCGACAAGCGCAGGGTACACGGTACCTCCTTGCTGATCAGGGTTGTCATAATGATCACATGAGCCGAAGATGTGCTGTGCCTGCTGCAGGAATGTGCAGCTTGTGGAGGCCTGCTGCCAGCTCTATGACGGATGTGCCGGCGTGATCGCCACAACATGTTTGGTACGTGATCTCCACTTTGCTGAGCGGCTCAGTGAGCTCGATGACCAGCCCGATCTGCAGCCGTCCGTTGATAAGCGTCCATTCTTTGATTCCACCGGACGCCTGCAACTCGACGACCGTATCGTAATAAGCGGCGATAATCGCCCGGCTGCCGTTGGAGGCGCGAACGAGCGGGTAGAGCAGTTCCGGGTACACTGGCGCCAGCTCGCCTGCCAGCAAAATATCCCGGTTGTCGCGCCAGAACGCCAGCCAATACCGCAGCATGCGCAGCTGCTCCTGCGGCAGCTTGGCGAGCAGCACGGATATTTGCGGGACGCCGAACAGCGAATTGATGAGCTGCAACGCCGCACTCTCCACAGGATCCGTCTCATGCCACATCATCATATCCGCATGCGCCGCCGTCTGTCCGCAGATCAAGCGGATATCCAGCGTGCGCACGCGATTCTGGATGCTGTCGTTCGGACAGTCGGAAGCGCGGAACATGTTGCCGTATTTGCGCATGGCCGGACCTACGTACGGTTGGCGGAATTCGACCAGAATGTCAGGCTTGATTGCACGCAACCGCTGGATCGAATCCGTCATAAGGCGGTCCACCGCCTCGGGGATCGAAGCGATATCACGGCCAGGCGCAGTCGACGGCGTTTGCTGTTCTGGCGAATAGAACGTATCGATAAAATCAAGCTTAAACCCGTCGAGATTCCATTCCTTGACCGCCTGCTCATACTTGCCGATGATATAGTCCCTGACTTCCGGATATCTCGGGTCCAGAATGCCCGCTCCGTGCGCTTCATTGAAACGCAGCAGCTTATCCGCAAACCGCTTCCAGGCTTGGCTGTGTTTGCCGATATGCGGCACGGAATACCACAGCATCACCTTCATGCCAAGCTCATGTACCGCTCCGACATGCGCGCGCATGTCGGGAAATTTCGTCGTCTCAGGCTCCCAGTCACCAGTGAAGGCATAGCCTCTGCGGTTATCTGCCGTCTGCCAGCCGTCATCAATGATGACCGCCTCCATGCCCAGCGTCTTGGCGATGCGGCACTCCGCTTCGATGAGCGCTGCTGTTACATTCTGATGCATGTTGTACCAGGTCGAATACATCGGGCTCAGTGCCGCTTCCGGTACAAACGCTGCCGCATAGTGCGGCATGTCATTCCACCACGCTTGCACGCCATGTAAGGCTTCATAGTACGGCACGTCCCGAGTGTCCACCAACAGTGTACCCTTGTACACACCCATCGGAACCGGCGACTCTTTGAAAAGCTCCAGACGGCAATGAAATTCCGCCGTTTCCTCGCGAATGCCGCCGGCGTAATGCACGGTGTTCAACGCATCCGAGTACGCAAAGGTCAGGCGATTGCGTGAACGCGCATTGAACAGCGAGTAAACCGGCGCTGAACTCGCCGCATTGGAGCGCAGGATGCGCATCCAATCCGCCTTAAAGCTTTTGTTGCGATCATGGCCAGGATGCCAGCTCTCATGAATATCTGCCGCCGGATGAACAAACTGCAGCGTCATGTGGGGCGGCTCCTGCGCCGTCTCGGCTGTAAGCGCGATATGGATCAGCGTGACGCCAGGCAGCTTGTGTTCTGCGGTCAATGTCACCTGAAACCGCTCTTCCGGCACGGTTAAAGTAAACAGATGCGACTCGGTCGTGACCGTCATGCTTTTCATAAGCGGGCTCCCCTCAGCTTGGCTGTTGATTTTTATGACGATGATTCCCGCCATGCAGCCATAAAGTCACGATCGGATCTTCGGCATCGGAATTCAAATGATGATCTTCGCCCGGCTCCACAATAACAATATCTCCCACCGTGACCGCATGCTGCTCGCCATTCAATTCCATCGTCCCAGTTCCCTGCAAAATGACAAAAGCTTCGCAATCTGTATGCACATGATAATCCCGCCCATCCGGACCGTCATTCGTATGACTGCGCTCACCCGGCTTAGCAAAGGCAAGTCCGCCTGTCGTCAAATGCGCCCCGGGCAGCCATGCCCCCAGGAAGTGCCCCTTCTGTATATCCGGTAAATCGCTCATCCGCAGCTTTTTCATTGGCTCACTCCTTCTTTTTTCAAGCGATACAATATGCTTCTAAAATCTCCCTTCCATACCGGCAGCTGCAGTCCGATCCCCATCAGTTCATCGCCGCCAGCTAGAGGTTGCGTTGCCTCCGGGTCATCCGCATCCCACACTTGATAGTCTGCACGCTCATCCAGACCCCGCAGCCGCAGCTTGCGCAGCGGAGGATTCGGTTCAGCCAGCACTTGAAAATAGGCGACCAGCGCCTCCGAACGATCCTCCGAGACGAACATCCATGCCGTCTGGTTCCCTTCGAATGGGCTAAGCAAGCGATATTGATCGCCAAATTGAATCAGACTGCGCAGCTCCTTGTAGAGTGCAACCTGCTGCATGACAAGCTCGCGCTCCTGCTCGGTAAAGCTCGTTAAATCGAGCTCATAGCCAAAATTGCCCGACATCGCCACATGCCCCCGCATCGCCAAAGGCGTTGTGCGGTGCACCTGATGATTCGGCACGGCTGACACATGGGCGCCCATGGAGCTGACTGGATAGACGAGGCTTGTGCCGTATTGGATTTTCAACCTTTCCACCGCATCCGTATTGTCGCTGGTCCACGTCTGTGGCATGTAATAGAGCATGCCTGGGTCGAACCGCCCGCCGCCGCCAGAGCAGCTCTCGAATAGCACGTCCGGGAACGCGGACGTGATCCGCTCCAGCACTTCGTACAGCCCCAGCATGTAGCGATGAGCGGTCTCGCGCTGCCTCTCCGGCGGCAGGTTCGCCGAGCCGATCTCCGTCATGTTGCGGTTCATGTCCCACTTCACGTAGGAGATCGGGCAGCTGCTCAATATCTCGGTCATCACGGTGACGATATAATCGCGCACATCCTGCCGGGAATAGTCGAGCACGAGCTGATGTCGAGCCAGCGTGCGGCGGCGTTCCGGCACATGCAAGCACCAATCGGGATGCTTGCGGTACAAGTCGCTGTCCGGCGACACCATCTCCGGCTCGAACCACAGCCCGAATTGCAGGCCGAGCTTGCGCACGCACTGCGCCAAGTCGGGCAGCCCCAACGGCAGCTTCTTGCGGTCCACGAACCAGTCGCCGAGCGAGCTGCGGTCATCGTCCCGCTGGCCGAACCAACCGTCATCAAGCACGAACAGCTCCAAGCCCAGCGCTTGCCCGGCTGCTGCGATGTCCTCTATGCGATTGGCTGTGAATTGGAAATAAGTAGCTTCCCAATTGTTAATGAGAATCGGTCGCGATCGGTCCCGATAGCGGCCCCGGCACAGGCGCGTGCGGTATAGGCGGTGATAGGTGCGCGACATCTGCCCAATACCTTCCGAGGTGTACACGAGCACGGCCTCAAGCGCCTGAAACGACTCGCCGGCTTCCAGCAGCCAAGAGAAATCAAACGGGTTGATGCCCAGCACAACGCGCGTTGTGCCATAAGGATCGACCTCCGCTTGGGCGATAAAATTACCGCTGTACACGAGGCTGAAGCCATACGCCTCGCCGTGCTCTTCATCGGCGTCTTGGGACAGCAGCGCCAAAAACGGGTTCAGCGAGTGGCTGCTGGCCCCTCGACGGCTTTCAATCACCGACCCGCCGGTTGTCAGCGGGCGGCGTTCCATGTGGCGTTCTCTGGCCCAACTGCCGGAGAGGTGCAAGGCATCGAACTGTGGATGCGGAAGATCGAGGCCCATACTTAATGCGCGCAGCAGCCGCATCGGCTGACCGCTTGCATTCACATAGCGCACCGATCTGGCGACCGCATCGAAATCGCGAAAAACGGTATAGGTGAGCACCACTTTCAGACCGATTAACGGGTCATGGAGGGTAATTTCTAGGCTCTCTGCCTCATCGTCGGCTTCCACATAAGTCGAAGGCAAGCCTTCCAGTCTGGATTTGCCCGGATATATCCGATGAGACTCATAAATCGGCTCACTGACCGTGGAGCCATTCGCCAACTGCACCTGATAAGCCGGTACGCGAAAATCACTGCTGCCATAGGCAGGCATCTCCTGCGGCAGCGTGTCCAGCGACAGCGACAACTCGTCCGGGTCCGTCGAAGGCGAGAACGAGCACCGGCGCCGCAACGTCAGCGTATCAGCCAGCCCCGTCCCTCTGATCCGGCGGCCCCAGTGGACATGCGCTGCGTATTTGCCTTGGATAAGCTGAATGACGTAGCTGGCGGATTTGGCTTGCAGATGAAAAATTTGCGTGTCAGCATCATATTGAATCGGCATTGTGCCCCTCCTCAAGATCAGCTAGCTCAAAATTCGCTCAATCGCCTTAAGCTCTTCCTGGGCAAAATCAAGCTGCTTCGTCGCCCCGATAATATCGTCGATTTGCTGCTCCTTGCTGGCGCCGATCAAGGCCGACGTCACGCGCCCCTGGCGCAGCACCCACGCCACGGCCATTTGTGCCAGGCTTTGCCCGCGCTCGGCAGCGAGTTGGTTGAGCTGGCGGGATTTCGCAAGCTTTTGTTCCGTAATATCTTCGCGATTGAGAAAAACGCTGCCGCCCGCCGCTCGGGAATCTGCCGGAATCGTCTCCAGATACCTGTCGGAGAGCAGCCCTCTGGCCAATGGACTGTAGGCAATGGAGCCAACGCCTTCCTCTTCCAGCACTTGCTGAAGCCCTTGCTCCAGCCGCCTTTCGTACATGGAATAATGCACTTGATGAATAAGGCAAGGCGTTCCTAATCGTTTTAAAATGGCAATGGCTTCCCTTGCCTGCTCCGGCCCGTAGTTGGAGATGCCCACATATAAGGCCTTTCCCTGCCGCACGGCTTGATCCAACGCGCCCATCGTCTCCTCTAACGGCGTATCACTGTCGTAGCGATGTGAATAAAAGATGTCGACATATTCCAGACCCAGTCTCTTCAAGCTTTGGTCGAGGCTCGACAGCATGCTTTTGCGCGAACCCCGCTCACCATATGGCCCCGGACCCATGCGATAGCCCGCCTTGGTTGATATGATCAGCTCATCCCGGTAAGGAGCCAGCTCTGTCCGCATGATACGGCCAAACGTTTCCTCCGCCGACCCTGTCGGAGGGCCGTAATTATTGGCCAGATCAAAGTGCGTGATGCCCTGATCGAACGCCCTGCGCACCAATCGGGCACCGAGCTCGAACGTGTCTACGCCGCCAAAATTGTGCCACAGGCCAAGTGAAACCGCCGGCAGCTTCAATCCGCTGCGGCCGGTTTTGTTATATGGCATCGCATCATACCGCTGCTCGTTGGCTGAATAAACCATCAGATGTCCCATCCTTTCAAATATGTCTTCGTTTTGCGCAGCATGCTCTCGAACAACGCCTCCGCCTCGTTCACGCCGATCGTCACTAGCGGATCCTGTACGAACGCACGGAACGCCAACGACTTGTCACGGGTAAGCGCTGCCTGCAGAATCGTCTCTTGGTTCAGCACATGACGCAGCACCAGGTTGTTGACATCGACGGGAAGCGCTCCGGTATGCACAGGCCGCAAGCTGTTGCCGGAGAAGACAGCATTGGTCTCGACGACGGCGCCTAGCGGCACGTCTTGCATCTGGCCGACGTTCGGCATGTTCACGTTGGTGACGAATGTGTGCAGGCCGATCAAGCCTTTAAGCTGCCGCACTTCCTCCTCGCCGGAAGCTTTCAAAGGCAGCTTCGCCTCGCCTTGAACGAGCTTGCGATACAGCGACTCGGCGTCCGCCTGTTTGGCGACCCGACTGGGTACGGTCGTCAGCCCGAATTTCCACGCTTGCACTGTCTCCGGGTCCTTCAAGTACCATGGCGGCATGAATTCCGCCAAATGGCGGTCACCGGCGGCAGCGATCAGCCCGTATCGGCGGAATAGGTCAAATTTCACACGGTTGGCAGCTGTGTATGTATTGGTTTTCCAGGCGTCTTTATTGTGCTCGAAGCCTTCTTCATAGTACTTGTCAACGAAACGGCGGTACAACGGAAAGAGATCCATATTCTGGTAAGTAGCTTGATTGAGCCATGTAAAATGATTGATCCCGAGCACGTTGACGCGAATATCGTCGCGCTGCACCCCTTCGATGCCTTCCATGTCGCGCAGCATGCGGATCAGCAGTCCCTGTGTGCCGAATATTTCATGGCAGCAGCCGAATGCTTTGATTTTCGGAAATACTTCGTACAGCGTTCTCGTGCACAGGGTCATTGGATTGGTGTAATTAAACACCCACGCATCCGGTGCCCAGCGTTCAATCGCTTCAGCAAATTCCACGTACATCGGAATAGTGCGCAGTGCCCGCATGAGTCCTCCCGGCCCGGTTGTATCCCCTACAGGCTGATAGATGCCGTATTTTTCCGGCTCATGTACGTCAGTTTGCATTTCGTCAAACGTGCCGGGCAAGATGGAGATGAATACAAAGTCGCAGCCCGTCAGCGCATCTTGCAGCGTCTCATAGGCGCGATACGTCCATTTGGACTTCGTTTCGGCGTAATCGGAGACGGAGTTGCCGAGTTTCTCATTCATTCGTGCCTTCGCATAGTTGATATCATAAAGGCGAACCGTTCCTGACAGCTCATCGTCCAAGGCTAAATCAGCGATCAGATTTTTGGCCCAGTACATGGAGCCGCCGCCGATATAGGCAATTTGGACTTCGCTTACTTTTCCATTTGCAAACTTCATATGGCCCCTCCTCCAGTCAAATTCCATTTCAGTATAAGCAGCGATGATGGGGAGCGGTATGGCAAAACTTCTGACGAAGCTGTGATTTTTTATGGCGTACGCCGCTTGGGAGGGGGACGATTGCTCGCCGATGCTCAAATGAAAGCGGGCGGACTTGTTACTTTGCGTTGTTTTTCGACGGTAAATCGGACGTGGGCGGGGCTTGGGGGCTGATTACTCATAAAGCGGGCGAGCTCGTAAGTTTGCGTTGTTTTTCGACGGTAAGTCGGGCGTGGGCGGGGCTTGGGGGCTGATAGCCTTGTTTTCAATAGTAACCTAGGCATGGGACGTTCGTATGGGCAGCACACGCGACGCAAAATTCGAGTACACAAAAAACAAACATTTTCCAAGAAACTGTTCGTCCCTTTTTGGTTGATTTTGTTGTAGAATGTAGAAAGGTGCCATTCAGAGTTCAAATGATCAGGCTTGAGCCGTTCTGAACATTTGGATACGCGGAAATAGAGAGAGGTTGTTGTCAATCAATGAGGCTTGTACATACCAGTCAACTTCAATCCGGACTCATCGTGGCCCGGCCGGTTTTTAGCGAGAACGGCAGCGTGCTGTTGGGACGGGGAGTTGCCTTGACAGATCGGATGATTGAGCGGCTGAGAAGCTACGGAATCGTCAATCTTTACATCGAAGACAGGGCCACGGAAGGAATCCAGCCTGAGGATGTCATTACGGAACGGACGAGAAATTTTGCCATCTCGACGGTTTACGATACGATGAACAAAATGATGTATGATACGAGAAGAAGCAACAAGCAGGCTATCTTCCCTTATCAGCTTAGCAAACAGTTCAAAGATATTATTCAAATGATCCTGGATGAACTGAACGGAAATTCACACGCGATGTTAAGCTTATCCAATATTTTTTCCAAAGATTCGTATTTATATCACCATTCGGTGAATGTCGCGATTACTTGCATTACGATGGGCATCTCCCTTGGATTCAATAAGCCACAGCTCATTGATCTAGGGATTGGCGCCATTCTGCATGATATCGGGAAAGTCAACATTCCCCAATCGATCCTGGATAAACCCGGCAAGCTGACGCCGGAGGAATGGGAGCTGATGATGCAGCATCCGATGCAGGGCTTCGATATTTTACGCAAAAGCGATGATATCTCCCTACTGTCCGCGCATGTTGCGCTGCAGCACCACGAGAAGGAAGACGGCAGCGGCTACCCGCGCCAACTGGTCGGGGATCAGATGCACATATACGGCAAAATTGCCGCGATCGCAGATGTCTATGAAGCTTTGACGGCACAGCGCTCCTATAAACCGGCGCTGCCGCCGCATGAAGCTGTCGAATATATTATGGGGAACGGCGGCAGACATTTTAACTATGATTTGGTCAAATTGTTCTGCAAGCATATGTCCCCATATCCGATTGGCGCAACCGTACAGCTGTCCTCCGGTGAAAAAGGCGTCGTCGCCCAGATCAATCCGACGAACCCGCTGCGGCCGCTGCTCCGCATCATTGAGAATGCCGGACATGAGCCGCTAAAGTCTCCCTATGAGCTGGATTTATCCGTCAACTTAACCGCACAAATCGTCTAATCTAGCGCTAAACGCAAAAAAGGGCTTGCTTCGAGCATCTATGCTCAAGCAAAGCCCTTTTTCATTACCCTTTGGTCGTGGAACGAAAAGCCGTCGGCACGCTGCCTGTATACGTTTTAAACAGCTTGCTAAAATAGTTCTTATTGTCGTACCCGAGCATTTCGGCAATCTCGTCAATCGTCCGATCGCTGATCTCGAGCAGCTCCTTCGCCTTCTCCATCTTCATCCGAGTGACATATTCGATGAAATTCTCCCCGGTTTCGCGCTTGAACAGCCGGCTCAAATAGCTTGGATTCAAGTGCAGATGGGCGGCAGCATCTTCCAGTGAAACTTTACGGTCCAAGTGGTTGTACACGTACCGTTGGCATTCCATAATCTCGCGATTATGAGACTCCCTGTACACTTGCCCCGTCCACTGAATCGCTTGCTTCAGATACGATTTCCACCAGAGCTCAAGTTCGCGCAAGGACGTCAGCTCCAGCACATCGTGATGCAGCAGCTCCGAAGAGAAGGTCGATTGGTAATGCTGCAACGATTTCAGGCGCAGGCGCACATCAAGAATCATCTTCAACAGCCATTCCTTGACCTCGATCGGTCGGAAACGGTGGTACTGAATGAAGTCGATCCAGCGCGATACGAAGGCGTCGATGCTGTCCTCGCGCTCATCGAAGACGGTGCGGCGGAAGTCCTCCAACGCTGTCATATATTGCGCCAATAGTAAATCGCCGTCACCGAACTCAGCCCGCATATACGCCAGCTTCGTCACGGACGTCTCCGGCAAGTAAAACCGTTCATCCCGCGACTCCGTCAGCCGGATTAATTGGTCCTTCAGCACTCGAGCGTCTTTGGCCGGTGCCCCCATGATGAAGGAGAACGACACTTTGGCATAGCGCAACAAACATTCCTGCACTTGCCGCAGTGTCTGCTCCACCTTCTGGCTGTTGTTCATATGCAGCTGCGAATAGTGCGGGAACAGGAGGACAATTTCTCCGGCCTCAAAGGTGAACATCTCCGGCTCCTTGAGGTCGGCGAACAGCTCTTCCAATATATTTTCGATCGTATAAATAAAAAGGTCCTTCGTCTGGAAGCGATTCGCCGCCTCCTTGCCGCGATTGGCATAGCCGAACGCCGGCACAACCGCCTGCTTGCCGAGTTGAATGCCGAACGCCTCCGCTTTACGGTTCCATTCGGCCTGATCAAGCAGCGGCTCACTGACCGTGCTGCGGATGAATTGGCGCTTCGTCGTACCGCGGTTTTTGGCCACTTCGCGTTCGAGCATGCGGCTTTTGGACACCGCCCCAGCCTCTGAATCCAGCTGCTCTTTCAGCCGGGCCAGGATCTCCGAAATATTCGAAGCATCCATCGTCTCCTTCAACAAATACTCGCTCACCGCCAGCTTCACAGCCGCCTGGGCATATTGAAAATCGTCGTGGCAGGACAGGATCACCGCCTTCATCTTCGGATGCTCTTTCATCACGCCGCGGATCAAGTCGATCCCGTTCATGCCGGGCATGCCAATGTCGGTGATTAGCACATCCGCCTTCATTTGTTGCGCCGCGGCGAGCGCTTCAAGCGGATCCTGATAGGCGCCCGCCAATTGGAAACCCAGTTCCTCCCAATCAATGGCAGCGGACAAAAACTCAAGCACCGGTAAATCATCATCCACTATAACGACGCTATACATCTTGCTCCGCCTTTCCAGCCTTCCCCGGGAATCGCAGTACGATCTGTGTCCCTTGGTCCGGCCAACTGTCTATGTTGTAATCAAAATTCATTCCATATATTAAACGCAGCCGCTCGAACACATTATGGATCCCGATCCCCGATAAGGCACCGCTTTCCGTAGCCGATGGTTTGCCTGACGTTTGCTCGAGATGAGCCAGCAATTGTTCCAGCCGCTCTGGGGACATACCAATGCCGTTGTCGCGGATTTCAATCTGTAACCGGCCGTCTTCCAGACAGCGCGAGGAGATTGTGATCTCGCCGGATTTGCTTTTTAGCCCGTGAATATAGGCATTCTCAATCAACGGCTGCAAGACGAAGCGCGGCACTTCCATCAGCAGCGTATCGGAGGCGGCCTGAATTTGCAGCAGGACCCTGTCGCCATGGCGCGAGTTCAACAACCGCACGTAATGCTCCAGAATGCCGACCTCTTCATGAAGGGTGATGAATTCATTGTTGCGATTGATGGTCATCCGCAGTAATGAAGACAGCGAACTGATCAACTCGGCGTTGTCCTTGTCGCCCTTCATCATAATCTTGAGCCGGATCGAATTGAGCACATTGAATAAAAAATGCGGGTTGATTTGCGCTTGCAGCATGGCTAATTCCGCTTTGCGCTTCAGCTCCTGCTCGCGGCGGTTTTCCGCCAGCATCTCCTGAATCCGCTCGATCATCCGGTCAAACACGTAACCGAGCCGCCCGACCTCGTCGTTCCCGCTCAGATTGGAACGCTCACTGAGCTGCCCGGACTCAATCCGCACGACCGTTTGGACAAGCCTCGCGATCGGTTGGGTAAGCGTTCGCACCATGTACATGAGAACGACGGCGAACAAGATGAGAAACAGCAGCTGGATGTAAAACTCTGTTTGCCGGAACGAGTTAATTTTTTGCGCTGCCTTCTTATAAGGGCTCATGCTGACAAGGCGCCACTCCGGCGTAATGGTTTCACTCAGCACAATGTATTCCTCGCCCTGCACCTTCTGAAAAGTGACACCGTTGTCCTGCGGCAGCTGATCGTGATAAGGGAATATTTGACCAATTGTCGAATAATCCTTATCCACGAGAATGCGGCCTTCGCGATCGATAATCACCATCGATTCATTCGCTTTGTACAGATCAAACAGCTCCTGAATCGCGTCCATCTCCAAGCTGACCACGACGTAGCCGTAGGTCGCCGAGTTTGTGCGCAGCGGTTTGGCCGACGTCAGCAAGTACGGCTTGTCCAGCAGCGCTTGGTCATAATTGGGTTCTGCGCCGACCCATTTGATATTATAACCCGCAACTTTATCCAAGTCCGGGAACCATGGTTTTTGAAAAAAACTGGCCGGATCAAAAGCGAATGTCGTATACGACGCCACATATTGCTTATTCGGCAGCAGCACCGTCACGTAATAGTGCCCCAACGAGTTAATCACCGTGTCCAGCCGCTTGGAAATGACATTCCGGTAAGTCAGCACATCGCCTGGACTCGCCGAGTCTCCAAGTCTTCCCAGCTCCCGGATGGACAGCTGCAAATCTTCATCGAACTGGACGAAGTTCATGATGTACACCATATTCTTGATCTGACCGGCCACGTATTGATTGACGATCCGCATCGCTTCCTGCGAGCTCTCTGTCACTTGGGCGCGAACCGCATCCCGGGTCAGCAAGCTCGATACGTTCATCGATACGAATGACGGCAAAACGAGACATATCAGAATCGTCAGCACCAGTTTGTTGCGAAGCGATAATCCTTTAATCCAGCCTGGCACGGATGCCGCCGCCCTTCCCATCTCGAATGAAAAAAAGAGGAGGACCAAAGCCCCCTCTTTTCATTATAGCAAGCCTTCCAGCGAATGCTCAAACTTATTTGCCGGACTTCTTAATGTCTTCCATCTTCGCTGTCGCTGTCGTGATCGTTTTGTTCAAGTCTTGCTTGCCTGTCAAGAACAGCTCCACTTGATCCAGGAACGCTTTTTCTTGCTGCAGAGCGTATGTTGGAGGCACGATCATTTTCGCCGCTTTGTTTACTTTTTCTGTAGCCAGCAAGGAATCTTTATCGATCAGCGCCGTAACTTCCGGTTTACCCGCTTTGAGAATCGCTTCGATGTTCGCGTTAATGTCAGCTTTCTTCCAACCGGACATGAACAGACCTTGCGTCATGATACCTTCTGTTGTGTACCATCTTACGAAGTCGTAAGCTTCTTGTTTATGCTTGGAAGAAGCTGCAACACCGATAAAGTCGGAACCGGCGGATGTATAGCCGTTTTCGTCTTTAGCATCATATTTTGGATATGGTGCAAAGGCTGTTTTAAATTTACCGTTCAGCACGAGTTCGCCGATCATCCAGTCGCCTGTTGCGAGCATCGCTGTTTTACCCGCATAGAATACGTCGCGGTAAGCCATTTTTTGCGATACAACATCGAAGTAAGGAACGGATGTTTTATCTACATTTTCCATTTTGTTACGCAGGTCAAGGGAGAACTTGACTTTATCATTATCGATGTAAGGCGTTCCGTCCGGCTTCGCCAGATAAGGGTTATCCTTGTCATTCATCAAGGCCAGCAAGCCGTATTCTTTCCAGTTGTGGAAGTAGGAGCCGTATGTTTTGTTAGCGCCTTCGCCTTTTGTCAGCTTTTTCGCATAGTCCGCGTAGTCATTCCAAGTCCACTCTGTCGGAACAGGCAGTTTCGCTTCATCGAGCTTATCTTTGTTCAGCATAACGAACCATTGCGCTGTTTTACCAGGCAGGGAGTAGTTTTTGCCGTTAACGGATTGGTCAACCTTGTACTCGTCTTTCACAACGATGTTGTCTTTTTTCAGGTAGTCATCCAGCGGCTCCAAAATGCCTGCGCCTACGCGCTGTGCGAAGTCAGCCGGGCTGGAGTACATGACAACGTCCATTTGCTCGCCGGAAGCTGCAAGCAAGTCCAGCTTTTTCATACCTTCTTGAGAGTCGCCCTTCTCGGACATGCCTTCGTACACGACTTTCACGTTCGGATGCGTTTTGTTGTAAGCTTCAACCGTTTTGTTCCAGTTCCCTTGAGCTTCTGTATACCAGCCTTGTACCTTAATTGTAATCGGCTCTTTGGAACCAGCCGTTGCAGCTGCGCCTCCACTCGCTGCCGGTGCGGAACCGGAATTGCTGCTGCAGCCTGCCAGGGAAGCCGCGGTCAAAACGATAAGCAAACTCTTTTTCATGTGAACCCCTCCATGTACTTTTTGTAAGTGTTCGATTCTGAAATTCCTGAAACCCTTTACATTCCCGATGATAACAAATTACGACAACGGAATAGAGTAAATATTTTGACTTGCTTGAATCAAATTTTGACTTTTTGCTGGAAGATGCGACTTCTTAGCCCTTCACGCCGCCCATCGAAATGCCTTCGATGACTTGCTTTTGACCGATAATGAAGATGATCAGCAGCGGTACAATGGCTAGCACGGAACCGGCCATGATCAGCGAGTACAGGTCACCGTTCAGCGTGGCAAAGGAGCGGATCCCTAATTGAATCGTGAACAATTCTTTCGTCCGCAGGAAGATCAGCGGGTTCTGATAGTCGTTCCACGTCCAGATGAAACGCAGGATGGCGTAAGTCGCAATCGCCGGTTTCACAAGCGGTGTACAGATCGTGAAGAAGATCCGGAAGTAGCCGGCACCGTCGATCTTGGCGGATTCGATGTACTCATCATGGATCCCCATATAGAATTGGCGCAGCATGAACGTTCCGAGTACGCTGAAAGAACCTAGCAGAATCAAGCCTAAATGCGTGTCGTACAAGCCCATGGAGCGAAGCAGCAAAAATTGTGGAACAAGAATGGCTTGTCCGGGAATCATATAGATGGCCAGCACGATAATGAACAAAACGTTGCGGCCGCGGAATTTCACCTTGGCGAAGGCGTAAGCCGCCATCGAGGACAGCAGAACGGAAAGCCCTGTTGTCAACAGTGTAACTTTAATGGAGTTCCAGTAGAATAATGGGAATTTTGTCGTCGTCCATACGGTTGTATAGTTCTCCACGGCGTTCCAGTGCTTCGGAATCCATTCGATCGGATAATTAAATACGTCCACCTCTGGCTTCAGGGAAGCCGAGATCATCCATATGAACGGTGACATGAACAGCAGGCCGATGCCCAGCATAATCACGGTTAAAATCGTCTTTTTCAAACCTTTCCACTTATCCATCGTTCAAGCCTCCTGATCGTTTTCTTAGTAAGTAACCCATTTGCGTTGGCCGAACCATTGAACCAGCGTAACGATGAGTACGAAGAACAACAGGACGATGGACATCGACGAAGCATAACCGGAATCGAGGTTCACGAACGCAGTTTCGTACAGCCTGTACACAACGACAGTTGTCGAGTTCGCCGGACCGCCTCCGGTAAGAACTGCGATAATATCAAATACTTTGAATGTACCGATGATGCCGGTTACAAGCAGGAAGAACGTCGTTGGCGACAAAAGCGGAACTGTAATCGACACAAACTGCTTCCACTTCGAAGCACCGTCAATATCCGCCGCTTCATATAAATCCTTAGGGATCGACTGCAGACCAGCCATGAAAATGATCATATTATAACCGATGCTGACCCAAACCATCAGCCCCATAACACAGTACAAGGCAACATCCGGATCGGCAATCCACTTCGGCGGGTTCGCCATGCCAAGCGCTTGCAGCGTCTGGTTAATCGGACCGTAGCTAGGATGAAACAACACTTGGAACACGATCGCTACAGCAACGATACTTGAGATGTAAGGAATAAAGTAAACGACTTTAAATACACTTTTAAAATAAATCTTCTTATCGATTACAACCGCCAAGAGCAGCGATAAAATGAGCGTAATCGGAACGACAATAATTAAAATGAGGTTATTGCCAATCGATTTAATAAAGATATCATCATGCAGCAGCCGAGCAAAATTGTCGAAACCCACAAACTTCGTCTTGGAGAAGCCAGCAACGAAATTCCAGTTCGTAAAGCTTAAGAAGAAGGAAGCCAGGATCGGGAATAAAGTGAAAACGAAAAGTCCGAGCACCATGGGACCGACAAACGTGTAGCCGGCCAAATCCTCTCTCCACTGTGTAGAGCGCTTACGGCGCTTATAGGCAGCATTTTGTTCAACGTTAGTGAGCGTTTGAGCGTCTTGTGACATGAACTTCACCCCATGAAGTAGTTTTCTATAGTCTACCTTCCTTCAGGCGAAAAAGTAAGAAAATATATTGACCCTTTCGTAAAAAGTTTTGACTATACGAGCGGATTGTTTTGTTGTTGAGGAAAATTTTAGGAAAAAAATGTACTCGCGTTTATTGACAGGATGCCGTGAGGAACATATACTTAAGTCAACAGACCGACCGTCGGTTTATAAAAGGGGTGCGAATTTCATGTCTACGAAACGTTACATTGTGTTCAATCTATTGATTAACGGAATCATCCCATGGCTTATGTATATGGTTTTGTCTCATTTTATGACCAGCATTCTCGCGCTAACTATCGCTACACTTATCCCGTTAGTTGATAATCTGCTCCATTTAATGAAGCACCGGAAACTCGATGCGCTTGGATCGCTGATGCTGTTTACATTTGTGCTAACGCTCGTTCTTGCCCTGCTGGGAGGCAGTGAAAAACTTTTACTGATCAGGGAATCGCTGATTACCGGTTCTGTCGGCTTGATTTTTCTCGGATCGCTCCTGCTCCGCCAGCCTCTGATGTTCTATCTCGCTCAAAAGTTTGTACCTCACGCAGCCTTCGAGAGCAATCTCAAGTATCCCTATTTTCTATCTGTGATGCGGCGTATGAGTTTAGGATGGGGGCTGATTCTCGTCGCTGAATCCGTCGTGCGCGTCTATCTCGTGTTCCAATTATCGACAGCGCAATTCCTTGCTGTATCGAATGTCGTCTTGTATGGATTCATCGGTGCGGCCATCGTCTGGACGGTGTGGTACCGCAGGAGATCGGCTAAGCGGCTGGCTGAGATTAAATTGCAGGCGGCGAAGGAATCATCCGGTGACATCTTCGTCCTTCGGCCGGAGCATCTGCCTGAAGCACTCGACTTATACCACACCGTCGCTGAGCGCCTTCGTCGGCAAGGTATCCATCAATGGGATCGCTATTATCCGAACCGCTTTGTGATCAAACAAGATATCGCTGCCGGCTGCTTATTCGGCATTCGGGAACAAGGCCGAATCATTGCTGCAGTAGCTGTAAACCGCCAGCAAAGCGACAAATATGCCGCCATTCGCTGGAGCGATGAGCAAGGGAATCCTGCGTTATTCACCGGTTGGCTGTCCACCCTTCCGCCCAAGGCATTGGCATCGGCAAGAAGCTGCTTGAATTCGCGGAAACCCACGCCCGTCATAGCGGCTGTACCAGTGTCAGACTGGACGTCTACTCAGCCAATGCGAATGCCGTCAGCATGTATGAGCGCCACGGGTACACGAATAAAGGACAGATTCAGTTTCCGTTCCGCAAAGCGCCGTATTTTTGCATGGAAAAGGTGTGGTAAAGGGGCTATGCGGAGAAGGGAACAGGACGATTTCGCATGGAAATAAAGAAACGCGAGGAACTGCGCCGATGGCGGGGCCTCGCGTTTTTGGTTTGGCGGGGGGCGGGGCGGTGTGGGGACGCGCGATGCGCGTTTAACGTTGCTGCTCAACGTTAAACGCCGACGAACCCGCGAACAGCAGCGTTTAGCGTTGCGCTACACGCTTAACTCCAACGCGGCACCGCCTCCCCCGCCAGCCGGGCTACTGCTGCAGGCTGCGATCCATCGCCTGCTGCTGAATCTCAATCGCGCGCTCGATTTTCAATGCTTTCAGCTGCGCGACATATTTGTCGAAGGCGTCCGCCGGCTCCGCGCCGAAAATCATTTTCAATGACGTCTCATCCACGAGCGTCATAACGTCGTTCATGATCGCCGAGAGCTCGGCGCTCTCCTGCTCCGTCTTGGGCGTCAGCGGCAAATTATGCGCGTCGGCATCTGTGTCCGACCAGAGCTGGGCCGCTTTCATTTGCTGCGGCAGCGTATACAGCTGCTCCATATAGCGAAGATCCTGCACAAACGGGCCAAAATAACTCGCCCGGCTGTACATCGCGATCGCCTGTGCAGGCGCCAGCTTGTCAGGGTTGTGCAGGATCAGGTCGGTATACTTCGGGTACCCGTCCACCATGGTGTAGCTCGTTCCCTCCACACCGAAGTTGAACAGCATATGCCCCTCCGGCCCGTACCCGTAATCCAGCAGCTTTACCGCCTCGACCGCATGCGTGCTCTTGCTGGAGATGGCGACGCCCCCTGTGCCTTCGTACGCATAGCTGCGCTGGCCGAACTTGGGCCGCTCGCCCTTGATCAGGACCGGATAAGGCGCAGGCTCAAACAGCGCGCGCTTATCCTGCTCCTGCACAATCGGCTGCCACTTGCCGATGCCCGCGCCGGCGTTCCAGATCGTCGCACCGCTGCGGCCCGACATCATGCTCGAATCCATCGTCTTCGCATCCACCGTCGCGATGTTGATATCGAGCAGCCCTTCGGCATACCACTGGCGGAACGTCGCGAGGAACTTTTGGTAGCCTTCTTCCATCGGCCCGAACTTAACATGTCCCTCGTCCACATAGAAGCCCTTCTTCACACCATAAGCCCCTACAAAACTGCCGCCTTCAATGCCGAATAACGGATTCGGCACACCGAGGAACGTTAACGGCGCTGCAACTCCTTTTTTCTCCTTAAAAGCCTGCAGTACCGTATGCCACTCAGCAATCGTCGTCGGAACCGACAAGCCAAGCTCGTCGAGCCAATCCTTACGGATGATCGGGCCTTGATAAGTGCGCAGCAAATCGTCGCCACGGATAAAAGGAAACACGTAATAGCTGCCGTCATCCGTCTTGATTTGCTTATCGATATCGGGATGCGCCTTCAGATAAGCTTTGAAATTCGGCGCATACTGGTCGATCAATTCATTCAGACGAATAATATAGCCGTCATTGACTGCTTTCACAGGACCACCTGGGAATTGGTTCCATTCATATTCAATCATATCCGGCAAATCACCGGAAGCCAGCATCACATTCAGCGCCTCTTTCGCCTGATTGGCTGGGGGCTGAATAAAGTTCAAATGCACGCCTGTCCGCTTTTGCCATTCCTGAAAGAACGGCACTTCCTCGAACACCGGCTTGACGCTGCTAGCATTGCCGTTAAGCTCCGCCCAGTACGTCAGTACCGGTGCCGTCGGCGGCGGGGCGGAGGCCGGGGCAAGCGAAGCCGTTCCCGCGCCGGATCCCGAACGTGCCCCCATCCCTGAACATGAAGTGAACAGAAGAATACAAACGAGTATCATCATCGTCCGTGCCCATGGTAGTAGTTTGTTCATCTGATCGTCCCTCCTCAACAACAGGTCAGTTCATTTCCCTGAATTTACCAGGCGTAATCCCTTCCAGCTTTTTAAACACGCGGATAAACGTTGCCACTTCATGATAGCCAACAAGCCTCGCGATCTCCGAGACGGAGTCCACCTTCATCTGCATCATCTGTTTCGCCTGTCCGATGCGATATTTAGAAATATAATCCAGCAGACCTTCCCCAGTCTGCTCCTTGAACAATTTAGACAAATAGCTGCCTTTCAGTTCAAAACGCTCCCCAATCGTATTCACATTCAAATTGTAATCGCCGTAATGCTCCTCAATGTGCTTAATCACCTTCGCAGTCAAATGCCGCAGCGCATCCGCCCGCTCCTTCGTCAAATTCGCTTCCACCTTGCCGGCGGCGAAGGCGCACACCTCTTTGAGCAGCGACAGCAGCTCTTCCTGCATCTCCAGCAGCGTGTCGCAGGCGATGATTTTGTCCAGCCAGAGCGGATTATCACCCAGGATGCTGCCGTTATTGTCACCGAGCTCGTTGATCGCTTTCACCATCGTACCGACGAGGTTGAAGATCAAGCATCTGGCCAGCGTCAAGGAGACGTGCGTTTTTTTGAAATTACGCTCCATACTATCAATCATAAAAGCGGAAGCCTGGCTGAAATTGCCGACTTTGATCAAATTAATAATTTGCTGCTCGACCTGCAAGGGGTAATAATAGCCAAACTGGTCGACCGGGTCAACATGGATGTCATCATAAGCGATGATCTCCTGCTTGCCCCGCACCATTTTATATTCCATGGCATCGATCGCCTCTTGGTAGGCTTGCGCCACCCCCGGCAGAGAATCATGCACCCCGCTGATCGATACCGTCAAGTCCATGCGAAAGCGTTGAAGAAAACGCTGTGCCTCAGCCCCGATCCAGCTCAAATCTTCTTGCGCGTCAAACATTTCTTCATCACCAAAATTAACCAAGCACGCCATCATTTCATCCATTTCAGCCACATAGCCGGCATGTCCGCGTTGCCCGGTCAATTCCTCCACCACATTCGTAATAATGAAAGGAATGAGCTTGCGCCGTTCATTCAAATCCATGCCAGGCAATTGATCATAGAGACTCTCCTGATTCTCAACGGCGAACAAGAGGACGGCAAATTTATCGGACGTGAGTTCAATATGAAAAGAGGCGAATGCCTCCTCATAAGAGACGAACGTATCCAGCTTGCCTTTCAGCAAGCGGGTTAACATATTCGAACGCAGCACATGGCGGTGGGAATTCCACTGCAGGGCGATGCGCTCTTTTTCGCTTCGGGTATGGGTAATGGCGTGCTGAATAAAATGCAGTTCATTCCCGTCAGCCCGCTCCTCAGCCGAGTTTTTGTCAGATAAGGACTGCACCAGTTGCTGGATCGGCGAGTAATTGCGGCGCAGGAAAAACCACGTCAAAATTCCCGCCCCCATGATGCTGATCATAATACAAATATAAGTAAACTTCCGGACATACTCCGCTTTCTCCCAATATACACTGCTCGGAATGACGAGGGCATATTTCAAGTCGGATACGGCGGACTGTATATAGAAGAGCTCAGAATCCCCTTCGCCGGACGAAGCAACCATGCCATGATCCCCAGCTAGAAGCTGCTTCAGCATGAGGTTGTCCGGATCCGATACCGGCACATTGGACATGAGCACTTGATTGTCTTTGTTAAGAATGAGCAGATTGCCGCCATTCGCCAAGGAGATGCCCTCCATCGCCTTCTGAAACCGCTCCAAGTCCACCATGACAACAACGGTCCCGGCCTGCTTGCCGTTCAGATCCTTCGGCAGATGCGTAATATAGGCAATGGACGTTTTCGAGCTGCCTCCATCCACATGCGGCATCCGCACAAACGCATTGTTCGGCGAATTTTGCACCAGATCCAGCCACTGCTCGTAACGGATCGCCCCCGTATGATGAAGGGTATCAAAAGCCGTTTCCTTCCCTCGCACATTGCCAGGGCGGAGAACGGCTGCACCTTGATCCCAAGTCACATAGAACTCATCGATGGTCGCATAAGACGTTTGATACATTCGGAACTCTTTGACCAACTGATAGGCCAGAAATTGTGCATCGCTCGGCTGCTTCACCGAGTACATCAGCGTTTGGAGTTTGTCATTCCACGTAATCTCCATATTGAGCCGCTTCATCAGATCAATCTGGGTATCGATGGAGTATCGAACTTGTTTCAGCAGGGCGTCATTCGCCCGATGAATTTCGCTTTTTAACGCGTCACTGGACTGCAAGTAAACGATCATGCTCATCAGCATAGGTACAATCAGCACGGCGCTGTATGAAATCAGCCAGGTAAATACTATGCTTTTACGCTTTCGCCATAGAAATCGGAGTTTCACATGGTTCTCCTCCCCATTTATGATGAATCCAACGTTGAAGGGGTTGTCTCCACTTCATCCATTATATCAATGATTACACCGGGAGGGATGTTCAAAAACAGAAATCCGATTGACGATTTGCAAAAAGCCCTAACCATTCGCGCCGCCTTCAGCCCTTCAAGGAACCGACCATAACCCCTTTCACGAAGAAACGCTGCACGAACGGGTAAATGCAGAGCACAGGCAAAGTCGCAACGACAATGGTCGCATACTTGATCGTTTCAGCCAATTGAAAACGGTCCCCGGCATCCGCACCGGCCGACATGCTGTCCGTCGAGTTGGCGATCAGGATCTCCCGCAAGACGAGCTGCAGCGGAAACAGTTCACGGCTCTTAATGAACACCGACGCGTAAAACCAGCCATTCCATTTGTCCACCGCATAATAAAGAATCATCACGGCTATGACTGGCATGGACAGCGGAATGATGATGCGGAATAGAATGGTAAAATGATTCGCTCCGTCGATTTTCGCCGACTCCTCCAAGCTGTCCGGAATGCCCATAAAGGCGGTGCGCATAATGATCAGGTTAAAGGTACTGATCGAGAATGGAATTACCGTCGCCCAAAGCGAGTCGAGCAGGCCTATGTTTTTAACGACGAGATACAGCGGAATTAAGCCGCCATTGAAAAACATGGTAAACACAATGATCAGCATAAATGCTTTATTCCAAATAACATTTTTCCGGGACAACACATAGGCGCCCAGCGCCGTCATCACTAGATTCACGACCACACCGGCGACGAGAATGAATAGCGTGTTACGATAACCGATCAGAATACCCGGATTGCTCATCACGCTCTTATACGCTTCCATGCTAAAGCCAAGCGGCTTCAGCAGAAGCCCTTTATACGCAATTAAGCGGCCTGCGTCGCTCAGGGAAGCAAAGACGACATACAGCAGCGGGTACAGCGTAATGACAATCAAAAACAAGAGCACGGCATAGACGCCGATATCGAATATACGTTCCAGCGGGCCTGGCCCTTTCCCCGGTCCTTTTTTCATAAGCTCCTCCTTACCTTTACCATAGGCTGCTTTCATTGACTTTGCGGCTGATATAGTTTGCCGAGATAAGCAAAACAAGATTGATCAAGGAATTGAATAAGCCGACAGCCGAGCTGTAGCTCCACCCGAACTCCAATAGCCCCTTGCGGTATACGAACGATGAAATGACATCCGCCGTATCGTACGTAACCGGGTTATAGAGCAGGATAATTTTCTCGAAGCCGACATTCAGCAAGTTGCCCATCCGCAAAATAAACATAATCGCGATCGTCGGCATAATACCCGGCAGCGTAATGTGCAGAATCTGCTTCCACCTGCTCGCACCGTCCATCCGCGCCGCCTCGTACTGCTCCTGGTCAATGCTCATCAACGCTGCGATGTAGATGATCGATTCCCAGCCGATACGCTGCCAAATTTCCGATAAAATATAGATCGGGCGGAACAGCTCCGGCTTCTGCAGCATGGCCTGACCGTCATAGCCCATCGTCATGAACAGACGGTTAATAATCCCGTCCGCATTGGTGAAGTCGGTGATGATCCCGCAGATAACGACCAGCGATATGAAATACGGCATATACGTGATCGTTTGTGCAACGCGCTTGAACGCTTTGCTGCGCACTTCGTTGATCAGCAGAGCCAGCACGATCGGTGCCGGGAACTCAAAGATCAAAGAATACAGACTGATGATGATCGTATTTTTCAAAATCCGCCAAAAATAATAACTGCCAAAAAAGTCATGAAAGTTCTGCAGCCCGACCCAGTCGCTGCCGAGAATCCCTTTCATCGGCGAGTAGTCTTTGAAGGCAATAAGCGCGCCATACATCGGCGCATAATGAAAGATCGCATAATAGGCCAGCACCGGCACCATCATGATATATAAGTACTTATTAAGGATAAAATCGCGCACATAACGATTTGTACCTGCCCGGCTTTTCACCGTATGCGCTTTGTCCAGCGTCTGCGTAGCGGCCATCGGCTTGCTCCCTTCAATTCAATATGGATAGAGAGGGCAGCGATTGCCCTCCCATAGAGCGTTCTTTCGTCCTAGCGTTTGTTAAAACGATCCAGCGCCGCTTTTTGAATCTCGATCGCGCGATCCAGCTTTAACGACTTCATTTTGGCCACATAGGAATCAAATGAACTGACAGGCTCGTTCCCGAGGATGATCTTCAGCGTCATTTCATCGACGAGCGTGTTGATATCGTTCATAATTTTGGCGTATTCCGAGCTCTCTTCCGGTGTCGGTGTCAACGGTGGCAGTCCGTACTTGTCCGCTTCCGTCTTCTTCCACACGTCAATGGCGTCACGCTGCGTCTGCAGCACGAAGAATTGCTCCGCATAGCGCTTATCTTGAACGAACGGTCCGTTATAGCTGCCTCGCGCGTACATCGAGATCGTTTGCGCCGGTGCGAGCTTATCCGGATTTTTCATTAACAGATCGGTATACTTGGGGTATCCGTTTTCCATCTGATAGCTAACGCCTTCCGTTCCGAAGTTGAAGAACATATGCCCTTCCTCACTGTATCCGTAATCCAGTAGCTTCACGGCAAGCACTGGGTCTTTTGACTTGCTCGTCACAGCGACCATGCCGCCGGTGTCAAACGGGGAAGCTTTCTGCCCGAACTTCGCGATATCGCCTTTTTTCAGCACCGGATATGGCGCTGCGACCAGATTCGCCTTTGCATCTTTGGCTTGAACCAGAGGCTGCCATTTGCCGATCCCGCCGCCGGCGTTGCCAATGCTCGCTCCCGTTGCGCCCGAAGCCAAACCGCCATCCAGCGCTTTCGTATCGACTGTCGCGATATTCTTATCCAGCAAGCCTTCCTGGTACCACTGGTGGAACTGGTTCAAGTAATCCTTGAAGCCGCTCTCGGCCGGCCCGAATTTGATCTCATTATTTTCGATGTAAAAATTACGATTGACCCCGAAAGCCCCGAGGAAGGCGCCATTGTACGACTCATTGAAGAAACGCGGTTTGCTGATAAAAGAAAGCGGAGCCGCAGCGCCCTTCTTCTCTTTGAACGCGCGCAGCGTCGTCGTCCATTCATCGATCGTTTCCGGCACAGGCAAGCCTAATTCATCCAGCCAGTCCTTGCGGATAATCGGCCCCTGGAACACTTGCAAATATTCGTCACCGCGAATGAACGGGAATGCGTAGTAGCTGCCGTTATCGGTTTTGACCAGCTTATCGACGTCCGGATGCTCCTTCAAATATTTCTTCAGATTCGGAGCGTATTTATCAATCAGATCGTTCAGCTTCAAAATATAGCCGTCCTTGATCGCCTTCTCCGGTCCGCCCGGGAAGTCGCTCTGGAAATTGTATTCGATCATATCCGGCAAATCCCCGGAAGCCAGCATCACGTTCAATGCCTCTTTGGCCTGACCGGTCGCCGGCGCCGTGAACTTCAGCGGCACGCCGGTCTTCTTCTGCCAATCCTGGAAGAACGGCACTTCGCTGTGCGCCGTTTTGACACCGGTGAGGTTGCCGTTCAGCTCCCCCCAATAGGTAAGCGTTTTATCCGTTTTGATCGGATACGTAGTTGCAGCAGCGGGCGAAGATTGCGAATCCCCCGAGCTCGCTTTGGAATCCGTCTGCGAAGAGCACGCGATTAAGGTGCCCATCATCATGACGGCCATCGTTGTGGCCAGCACTTTTTTCATTCTTTGACCCTCCATATAGGTAGTGGAAATAGTGAGATGCATCTCTACTCCTAGCCTAATAGAAGCGTGGCTGCTGCCGATATGAGCAAAATGCAAAAAAGCATTGCGTTTATAGTGGCGGTAGTTGACGATTTCGCAAATGCAATGGGCAAAACGACGAAAAAAGGCCGCCCAACAGCGGATTCCGCCATCGGACGACCTATGGATTGAAGGATGAATGGATTATGACTTGGCCAGAGGGTGCGTCGCAGCTTCCGCCAGAACCGCCATTTTCGGTTCGCGATATTTGAAGTAAAAGGCAACGGCCACGAGCGCCAAACCATTAATGGCAAAAACCATCGGAATCCCGGCCCATCCGCCAAGGAATCCGCCCAATACCGGGCCGATCATCGTCCCCAATTGGGTGAACGATTGATTTAAGCTGAACGCCCGGCCTCTGAAGCTTGAATCCGTAAACTTTACTATGAGTGCATTGATCCCCGGATACACCGCTGCAAAAAATAAGCCATAGCCGAAGCGCAGCGCGCCGAACCCGATAAGATGATGAATGCCTAACTGCAGCAAACTGCCGATGCCCCCGCCGAGCAAGCCGATAAACAGCGTGCGGGAGTAGCTGATTTTTTGCCCCAGCTTGCCCCATCTCGGCGCTGCCAGCACTGTAGCGATCCCGACGGCGGAGAAAATAAT
>Ga0209566_100429_pt1 | contig 31695 bp, 24 predicted proteins | sample Araplavi_mTSA_r2_2_FD_184287 | JGI IMG/M metagenome (GOLD analysis project Ga0209566, IMG submission 184287) | Arabidopsis root microbial communities from North Carolina, USA - plate scrape CL_Cvi_mTSA_r2 (SPAdes) (version 2) | ecosystem: Host-associated > Plants > Roots > Endosphere | place...
GGTGATGATGGCGGAGGGGACCCACGCGTTCCCATCTCGTACACGACCGTTAAGCCCTCCAGCGTCGATGGTACTTGAACCGAAGGGTTCTGGGAGAGTAGAACGTTGCCAAGCGAATGCCCACCCGGTGGGCTTTTTTATTCCAAGGGCCCTTAGCTCAGCTGGTTAGAGCGCACCCCTGATAAGGGTGAGGTCGGTGGTTCGAGTCCACTAGGGCCCATTATATTCCCTGATAGCTCAGTTGGTAGAGCACTCGACTGTTAATCGAGTTGTCACAGGTTCGAGTCCTGTTCGGGGAGCCATATGGCGGCGTAGCTCAGCTGGCTAGAGCGTACGGTTCATACCCGTAAGGTCGGGGGTTCGAGCCCCTCTGCCGCTATCATATGGAGAGATACCCAAGTGGCTCAAGGGGACCCTCTGCTAAGGGGTTAGACTGCGCAAGTGGTGCGAGGGTTCGAATCCCTCTCTCTCCGTTGGATTTTTTATTGGACAAGGCCCGTTGGTCAAGGGGTTAAGACACCTCCCTTTCACGGAGGTAACAGGGGTTCGAATCCCCTACGGGTCACCATTTGTGAACGCTTAGCTCAGCTGGGAGAGCATTACCTTGACAGGGTAAGGGTCGGCGGTTCGATCCCGTCAGCGTTCACCATATTTTCGCGGAGCCGTGGTGTAGAGGCCTAACATGCCTGCCTGTCACGCAGGAGACCGCGGGTTCGAATCCCGTCGGCTCCGCCATTTTTTTACGCCGTTGTAGCTCAACTGGTAGAGCAACTGACTTGTAATCAGTAGGTTGGGGGTTCAAGTCCTCTCGACGGCACCACATCCTTTAGGGGCATAGTTTAAAGGTAGAACAAAGGTCTCCAAAACCTTTGGTGTGGGTTCGATTCCTGCTGCCCCTGTCAGGATTACTAAGAGCCATTAGCTCAGTTGGTAGAGCACCTGACTTTTAATCAGGGTGTCGTAGGTTCGAGTCCTACATGGCTCACTTTTCATTTATTACAATGCGCGCGTATGGCGGAATTGGCAGACGCACTAGACTTAGGATCTAGCGGGCGACCGTGGGGGTTCAAGTCCCTCTACGCGCACCATTTGCGGAAGTGGCTCAGGGGTAGAGCATCGCCTTGCCAAGGCGAGGGTCGCGGGTTCGAATCCCGTCTTCCGCTCCATGATTTATGTGCCCTTAGCTCAGCTGGATAGAGCATTTGACTACGAATCAAAAGGTCGGGAGTTCGAATCTCTCAGGGCACGCCATATGATTGCTCACAATATATCGGGATGTAGCTCAGCTTGGTAGAGCACCTGCTTTGGGAGCAGGGGGTCGCATGTTCAAATCGTGTCATCCCGATAATATGCGGGTGTAGTTCAATGGTAGAACTCCAGCCTTCCAAGCTGGTAGCGTGGGTTCGATTCCCATCACCCGCTTAACTAGAAAAAGACCACTCTACGCAGTGGTCTTTTTTGTTTTTGCAGGCCGCTGTGTTGTGTATGGCAAGTGTATGGCATCCGTCCGTGCGTGGGAGTCACATGCGATATGATAAATAAGTTTAAGGTCGCCTTCTTGTAGGCGATCTTTTTTGCATTAGTTGAATTTGACCTAATTGAAGGAGCGGTCGGTTGGGAATAGTCGCACTACAGAAGGTGAGGGAACAGATGAGGCTGATTTAGCTGGGAAGTTGGACTACAGTTAGGGATGCAATAGAAGACGCCAATTTAGGTGGGTAGAATCGCAATAATGATTAAGTTGAGGCACACATACAAATACCAACTGGCCGAATGTGATCTGCGGTGGCGATTTATCGAATAAAACTCATTTCGGATTTCATAGAATGTACTAGATCTTTACAACTGGGAGAGGGGGACGACATGAAGACAATTCGAATCGGTGCAGGCCAGGGCTTTTATGGGGACTCCATTTTACCTGCCATTGAGACGGCAAAGAGCGGAAACATTCAGTACCTTTGTTTCGACTGTTTAGCGGAATTGACGCTGGCTATTCTGCAAAAGGATCGGCAGAAAGATCCGACTAAAGGTTTTACCGGAGATATCACGCGAACGATGAAGGAATTGCTTCCTTTGGTAAAAGAGAAAGGAATTAAGCTCTTAACGAATGCCGGCGGCATGAACCCGCTCGGTGCGCAGCAGGAGATATTGCGCATTGCGAGGGAGCTGGGCATAAACGGTCTAAAAGTAGCTGTGGTCACAGGTGATGATGTGAGGGAACGGCTGTCCGGCTGGAAGGCGCAAGGGATACCGCTGGCGCACATGGAGGACGGCAGAGAGATCGAGCCCATTCTACAGCGTATCGTGTTTGCCAACGCATACGTGGGGGCGGATCCGGTTGCTGAGGCGCTCAGGCAGGGAGCGGATATCGTGGTAACGGGACGCGTCGCGGATTCGGCTTTATTTTTGGCGCCGCTGATTGCTGAGTTTGGCTGGGCTAGAGAGGATTGGGATCGGCTGGCGCAAGGGATTCTGATGGGGCACCTCATGGAATGCTCCGGGCAGGTGTCGGGCGGCAATTTCAGTGGGGATTGGCAGTCGATTGCCGATCTGGACCAGATCGGATTTCCCGTGGCTGAGGTCAGGGAAGACGGCGAATTCGTGTTAACCAAGACAGAAGGGACAGGCGGGCGCGTATCCATCCAAACAGTGAAAGAGCAGCTGTTGTATGAGATTCACGACCCTGCCGCGTACTTGACGCCGGATGTCGTTTTGGATGTGACGAACGTTCAACTGGAAGCTGTCGGCGACAATCGGGTGCGGGTCACAGGCGCGCAAGGCTCCAAACGGCCGGATACGCTTAAAGTCGTCATGGGCTATTCCGACGGATGGCTGGGGCAAGCGATATGCGGCTATTCTTGGCCGGATGCACTGGAGAAAGCAAAGGCAGCCGACCGCATCATTCGCAAGCAAATGGAGCGAATCGGGCTGCAGTTTGAAGAGATCCAGACAGACTACCTCGGATACAATTCGCTGCACGGTCCGCTTGCTGCGCCGCCTCAAGAAGAGCTGAACGAGATTTACTTGCGGATTGCAGTCCGCTCGAGCAGCAAGGAAAAAGCGGCAGCAGTAGGCAGGCTGTTTCCTCCGTTAATGCTAAGCGGCCCTCCGGCGCTAGGCGGGTTTTTGGGCGTGATGAAGCCGCGCGAGCTGCTGGGCATGTGGTCATGTCTGATTGCGCGGGAAATGATCGAAGACGGCGTTCAAGTGAATGTGCTGGAGGTGTGAGGCATGACAAGAAGACAGCTGAGGCACCTGGTCCAGGCTCGCTCTGGCGATAAAGGAAACACCATCAACATCGCTGTCATTGCTCCGAACGATGCCATTTATCATGTGCTAGTGCGGGAATTGACGGCAGACCGGGTGAAAGCTCATTTTGCAGGAATGCTTTTTGGCGAGGTTAGTCGCTATTTGGTGCCGAATCTGCAGGCGATGAATTTTGTGTGCAAGGAAGCGCTAGCCGGTGGAGGCTCCGCATCGCTGCGTATGGATAATTTGGGAAAGTGCTACGCTTCAAACCTGATGCGGCTCGAAATAGAGATCGAAGACGAGGTGCTCTCCCAAGTCTGACAGAAGAGGGGAAGTGAAGACGATGCATTTCGATTTAACGTCAGAGCAGGCCATGATTCGCAAGATTATACACGATTTTGCTGATGCGGAGGTTGCTCCGGGAGCTGTGGAAAGAGACCGTACCGGCGTGTTCCCGGAGGAAATATTTAAGAAGCTGGCGATACTCGGCTTCATGGGACTTCCGTTTCCCGAGGCACACGGGGGGGCAGGGGCGGATACGATCAGCTTTGCGATCGTCGTGGAAGAGCTGAGCCGGGTCTGTGCGTCGACCGGGATCACGTATTCGGCGCATATCTCGCTAGGAGGCGCGCCATTACATGCATACGGGACGGAGGAGCAGAAAGCTCGCTATTTAACCCCGCTGTGCAAAGGGGAGTATTTGGGCGCTTTCGGCTTGACGGAACCGGAGGCCGGGTCGGATGCGGCGGGGACGCGGACGACGGCAGTAAGAGAGGGAGACGACTGGGTCATCAGCGGCTCCAAATGCTTCATTACGAATGCGAGCTATGCGCGGAGTCTTGTTCTGACGGCAGTGACCGACCGCGATAAGGGAACTGGCGGCATCAGCGCGTTCATCGTGCCGACGGATGCGCCCGGTTTTACCGTGCTGAGCCACTATGAAAAAATGGGGCTGCACGCCTCCAACACCACGGAGCTGGTCTTGGATCAGGTGCGTGTTCCGCACGATAGCCTGCTTGGCGCCCCAGGCAACGGCTATAAGCAGTTTTTGGCAACGCTTGACGGAGGGCGAATCGGTATTGGCGCTATGGCCGTGGGCATTGCCCAGGGCGCATTTGAGAAGGCCATGCATTATGCCAAGCAGCGCAAACAGTTTGGAAGTACGCTATCCGCCTTCCAGGCCATCCAGTTCAAGCTGGCGGACATGGCGATGCACATTGAAGTGGCCCGCAACATGGTCTACAAAGCTGCATGGCTGAAAGATCAGGGCAAGGCTTTTAAGAAAGAGGCGGCGATAGCGAAATTGTTTGCTTCTGAAATGTGCATGCGGGTATGCGATCAGGCCGTGCAAATCCACGGCGGGTACGGCTACATGAGGGAGTATGAGGTGGAGCGCTATTTGCGGGACGCGAAGCTCCTCGAGATCGGGGAAGGGACCTCCGAAATTCAGCGAATGGTGATTGCCAGCCAGATTTTGAGGTGATGTGATTGGATGAACAAGTCGTACTGCTGGAAAAAAGAGTGGAAGGAATCGCCGTCGTTACACTGAATAGGCCTCATGCAGCCAATGCCTTATCGCTGCAAATGCTGAGCGGGCTTCAGGCCATCTGCAGCGCTCTCCGGAGCGATACTTCCGTACGGTGCGTAATCATCACAGGGGCCGGGGACGCCGTATTTTGTGCGGGAGCGGATCTGAAAGAAAGAGCAGGCATGAATGAGGCGCAAGCGCGCCAAGCTGTAGCCTGCGTCGGGGCGACGATTCAATCTGTGGAAGCGCTTCCTATGCCGGTGATTGCGGCTATGCAAGGTGCAGCTTTTGGCGGGGGGCTGGAGCTGGCATTGGCCTGCGATATCCGTATCGCCGCGCAGACGGCGCAGTTTGGCCTGACGGAGACGTCGCTGGGTATTCTCCCCGGCGCCGGGGGGACACAGCGCCTGCCGCGGCTCGTTGGAATCGGCCGGGCGAAGGAACTGATTTACACCGCCAGGCGGATCACAGCAGAGGAGGCGTTACAGATCAGGCTTGTTGAATTTGTCGTACCGGCCACATCTGTTCTGAAGCAGACGATGGAGGTGGCCGAACGAATCATCCGAAATGCGCCGCTGGCGATAGCTGGAGCCAAAGTGGCGATGGATCAGGGACTGCATCACGATATTCACACAGGCTTAGAGATTGAGCGAAAGGCGTATGAAGCCATACTTTCCACAAAGGATCGCTTGGAAGGGCTGCAAGCGTTCCGTGAGAAACGCCACCCGATTTTCAAAGGGGAGTAGTTGATGATGTCAAGCGAATATGAATCCCAGGAAGCCGAGCTGCAAGCGCGTATCGATCGGATCAAAAAGGGGGGAGCTGCCAAATACCACGAAAAAAATGCGGAGCAGCGCAAACTTTTTGTCCGTGATCGGTTGAAACTGTTATTTGATCCAGACTTTGAAATCGAGGATGCTTTATTTGCTAACTGTGCAGATGCGGAGCTGCCTGCTGACGGGGTCGTTACCGCGATCGGTCGTATACATGGGCAAACGGTATGTGTCATTGCCAACGACTCGACAGTGAAGGCGGGCTCTTGGGGAGCACGGACAGTGGAAAAAATCATTCGCATGCAGGAAACCGCCGATAAGCTGCGAGTTCCCCTGCTGTATTTGGTGGATTCAGCGGGAGCACGTATCACCGATCAGGTGGAGATGTACCCTGGACGGCGCGGAGCCGGGCGGATTTTTTACAATGAAGTGAAGCTGTCCGGAAAAATTCCACAGGTGTGCTTGCTGTTTGGGCCGTCGGCGGCAGGCGGCGCATATATCCCGGCATTTTGCGACATCGTCATCATGGTGGAAGGCAATGCTTCGATGTATCTCGGGTCGCCGCGCATCGTGGAGATGGTCACGGGAGAAAAGGCGACGCTGGAGCAGCTCGGTGGTGCCAGGATGCACTGCTCGACGTCCGGCTGCGGTGACGTGCTCGCACACAGCGAGGAGGAAGCGATTGCGTTGGCGCGCGAGTATCTCGCTTTTTTTCCGGCTAGTTTTGCTGAAAAGCCGAAGAATCGGGAGCCGAAGCCGCCTAGAGGGACGAAAAAAACGCTGGAAGAGATCATCCCGGATAATCAATATGCCTCCTTTGATATGTACGATTTGATCGAGCGGATCATTGATGAGAATTCTTTTTTCGAGATTAAAAAGCTGTTTGCTAAAGAGCTGATAACCGGTCTGGCGCGCTTTGACGGGAAACCGGTGGGCATTATCGCGAATCAGCCAAGGGTGAAAGGGGGCATTTTGTTCCACGACTCTGCGGATAAAGCGGCAAAGTTCATTTGTTTATGCGACGCTTTTCACATACCGCTTCTGTTCTTGGTAGATGTACCAGGGTTTATGGTTGGCACTAGCGTTGAACAGGCAGGGATTATCCGGCATGGCGCCAAAATGATTGCCGCAGTATCGGAGGCGACCGTGCCGAAAATATCCATTATCGTCCGCAAAGCGTATGGCGCAGGACTGTATGCGATGGCAGGGCCGGCGTTCGAGCCTGACTGCTGTCTGGCGCTGCCGTCTGCGCAGATCGCCGTCATGGGCCCGGAGGCGGCAGTGAATGCCGTATACGCCAATAAGATCGCCGGGCTGCCGGAGCAGGAACGGACGGAGTTCATCACCAGCAAGCGGGAGGAATACCGTAAGGATATCGACATCTACCATTTGGCTTCCGATATGGTAATTGACGGGATCGTACCGGCTAACTCGCTGCGGGGCGAGCTGATTAAGCGTTATGCGGCGTACGCCTCGAAAGCGATTGTATTTACGGAGCGGAAGCATCCGGTTTACCCGGTTTGATGGGCATAGAGATGCGATCTATTTAAATTTTTAGCTAGGTTAGCATCGCTAAATTGATCATTCCGAATAGGAACATTAACTGTAACGCTTGATGTACCTCCACAGGCATCACCTTCCTTTAAGGAGACTAAGCCAGACCGCCCATAAAGCCTATTCTATTGCAAAACCACTATAACGTGATTTATCAAAAATGTAATCTTCCAGAAAAATAGTTTCCTGCTAACACACCCGGCAACGGGTGTTTTTTTATACTTACTTGGATGTAACTAACTGACAATGTTTTCAGTTCTTATCAGAACCTGGCATTCCTCGTATAATGATTGGGATAGCAGACAACCAAAATCATTCCAGGAGGACGTTATGCAAAAACCACGCGTAATAGTAACAGGCGGCAGCGGGAAAGCAGGCCAATGGATTTTGAAGGATTTTGTTGAACACGGTTATGAAGTGATTAACTTGGATATGAAGCTGCCGGAGGAGCCGATTTGCCGGACCATTATTACCGATTTAAACGATTTGGGACAAGTTCATAATGCGCTTGCGCCGTACAGTCAGGGCAACCGTCAGGCCGTGGCGGGGATTGTCCACTTTGCAGCGATTCCGCAGGCATATACCCATACAAATGATGTGTGCTTCCGCAACAATGTGATGAGCACCTACAACATATTAGAGGCAGCGGCTAACTTTGGTATTCAAAAGGTCGTGATCGCATCGAGCGAGTCGTCTTATGGCATTTGCTTTGCAAGCGAGTTTTGGGAGCCGAAGTATTTGCCGATTGATGAAGAACACCCGCAGCTGCCGGAGGACAGCTATGGCCTGTCCAAAGTGGTGAACGAGGTGACTGCGCAAGCGTTCCATCGCCGCACGGGCATGCAGGCTGTCAGCTTCCGCCTGGGCAATATTTTGGTGCCTGAAAGCTACGCGCAATTGAAAGCCAATTTCGACAACACGGAAGCCCGCTTGCGGATTCTCTGGTCTTACATTGACGCAAGAGACGTCGCTTCGGCTTGCCGGAAAGCGATTGAAGTCGAAGGGCTGGGCGCTGAGGCGCTCATTATCGCGGCCAACGACAGCTCGTCGAACCGCCTGACGAAGGAGCTCGTGGAGCAGTATCTCCCGGGTGTGAAAGACATTCGCATGCCGCTGGAAGGTCGCGTGTCGCTGATCTCTAATGCGAAAGCGAAGAAGCTGTTAGGCTGGGAGCCGCAGTATGAAGTGATGGAACAGGAGTAACTACAAAAAGGCAGCCCTCAGTCTGTATAGTGACTGAAGGTTGCCTTTTTCCATTACCAGGATTGCCGCAGCGTGAACAAGTCGCGCAGCTCCTCGTTGGACAGTTCCGTAATCCAACCCTCGGAGGTGGAGATGACGTTCTCACTGAGGCTCATCTTGCTCTCCAGCATCTCGTCGATCTTCTCCTCCAAGGTGCCGTAGGAGATAAACTTATGCACCTGGACGTTGCGCTTCTGGCCCATTCGATAGGCACGGTCGGTGGCCTGGTTCTCAACGGCGGGGTTCCACCAACGGTCAAAGTGGAACACGTGGTTGGCCGCCGTCAGGTTGAGGCCGACACCGCCGGCTTTCAGCGATAAAACAAAGATGCCGGGGCCGCTTCCAGACTGGAAGGTGTCGATCATTTTGTCGCGCTCCGTCTTCGGCACGCTGCCGTTCAGGAACAGCACAGGCTCGTCGCGCTGCGCCTGTAATATATCCGCCAGCATGCGGCCCATGCCTACATACTGGGTAAAGATGAGGCACGAGTCGCCTTCATCACGAAGCTCGTCAACCATGGCAATCAGCCGCTCAAGCTTCGCCGAACGAGTGATGAACGCTTCGCGCTGCCCATCGTCGTGCAGCAGTTCTTCGGGCAAAGCGGCCTCTTTGGTCATAAGAATCGGATGATCACACAGCTGTTTAAGCTTGGTCAGGGCCCCCAGGATCGCACCCTTGCGCTCGATACCCTCAAGCTCTTTCATCCGCTCCAGCAGATCCTTGACGGCTTGCTCGTAGAGGGCGCCTTGCTCAGCAGTCAGGTTGATGTAGACCTTCATCTCCTGTTTATCCGGCAGGTCCAGCTGAATGCCGGGATCTTTCTTCTTGCGGCGCAGCATGAAGGGCTTGACCAGCTTCTGGAGCTGGGCGGTGCGCTCTTCATCGCCATGTTTTTCGATCGGATTGGCAAAACGGTGCTGGAAGCCCCGCTGATTCCCGAGATAGCCGGGATTAATAAAATCATAAATCGACCACAGCTCGGATAACCGATTCTCAATCGGCGTCCCGGTCAAGGCTATGCGATGCCGGGCGCGAAGCGTGCGGATGGCGGCGGACTGCTTGTTTTGCGGGTTCTTGATGTTCTGGGCCTCATCTAAGCAAAGCGAGCTCCACACCGTTTCTTGTAAGGTTTCTACATCCAGCAAAGCTGTCGTATAGGAAGTAATGACAATATCGGTATGCTTAAGGGCTTCAGCCAGAGCTTCGCCGCTCAGCCGTCCTTTGCCGTAATGAAGCATGACGTTCAAGTCGGGGGCGAATCGCGCCAGTTCTTTTTGCCAATTGCCGAGCACTGAGGTTGGGCAGACCAACAGAGCGGGCTGTTCCGATACTTCGCGATGATGCAGCAGATAGGTGATGAACTGGATCGTTTTGCCGAGGCCCATATCGTCGGCGAGACAAGCGCCAAGGCCGAATCGGCGCAGGAAGCTCAGCCAGGTGAAGCCCTCCCGCTGATAGCTTCGCAGCTCGGCATGCAGCCCCGCGGGCACGACGAGCTCCTGCAGCTCGGACGGCTTCTCCAACTGGCGAAGCAGCGCAGCCAGATGCGTATTCAGCTCGACCTCCATCTGCACGCGAGCTTCGTCTTCCTCGTCCGTTGTCTCCTTACTGGAGGACGAGGAGGGCTGTCCGTTCGCTTCGCTGAGCAGATGGAGCTGCAGGACGTCCTGCAAGGACAAGCCCTCCTCCGGGCTCACGCTCTGCATCAGCCTGCGGATTTGTTCCAGCAGTGCCGGGTCGAGGTACACCCATTCCCCGCGAAAGCGAATGAGCCGCTGCTTGCGGCTGAGCAGTTCGGCGAACTCACGTTCGCTGAGATCGGCGCTGCCGATGGCAATCCGCCAGTCAAAGTCGACGATGGCGTTCAGCCCGAACAGCGACTGGCGCTTGCCTTGACCGCCGCCGCCACCGCTGCCTGCGGCGTAATCAGCGGCCACCTGCGCGCGCAGCCGGGGCCGCCGCTTGGAGGCAGCTTCCCACCAAGCGGGAAGCATGACGTTCCAGCCGTCGCTGAGCAGCTGACGGCTGTCTGTCGTCAGGAACCGCCAAGCGTCTTCATCGCTGAGCGGTTCCGCGAAGAGCTCGCCGCCTCCGTTCGCAGGCAGGGCGGCGGTCAGTCTGGCCGCCCATCCGGGAGCGCGCTCGCGGATGAACGGCGTCCACTCGCTGGCCCACGTGCCTTGGGCCAGACCGTCCGCGCCGAGGCGAAGCGGCACGAGCGAGGCGCTGTCGGTTTTGTCCTGCAGGACGAGACGCAGCTGCCAGTCGTACTGTTCGTCATTCGGCTCGAGCAGCTGCAGCGCAGGGCGGAAAGGCGCCGTGTCCGGCTTCCAGCCAAGGCTGACGAGCCATTCTTCTTCGGTGAAGCCTGCCGCCGCAGCACTACCGCCGTTAAACAGTGCGGGATAGTCCCGGCGCAAGTCCGCGAGGGCGGCTTCGTCGGTGTAGCGCTCTGCCGTGACGACAGCGGAGAAGGCAGCGCGGAGGCCATTGAGGCTCTGCAGCGTCTCCCCGTCCAGCTGCTTCATTTCATCCCGGCTGCCATCCCAGCCCCACTGCAGCTTTCCTTCACGGAAAGCGTGATAGCTCGGCAGGAAGCGGCCTTCTTGCACTTCCTGGTACAGAACAGGAGCAGCTTGCAGCAAGCTCGCCGCAGCTTCGTTGCCGCTCTCCCAGCTGAGGACTTCCATGAAGTCCGGAGCGGCAAAGAACGGAAGCACCATCTCCGCGGGCAAAACCGTGAGGGCTAGACCTCCGGCTTGCTGGAGGTCTAGCAAGGTGCCGTAGCAGGAGGGCTCGTGCCAGGTAAACAGCAGTCGCCGCAGCTTGTCCCCTGTCAGCTCAAGTCCGTCTTGCGTGCCCCAGAGAAGGGCATCTCCACTGTCGGTCAACATGACGTGAAGCTGCATGTTATGCAATTTTGTGCTCATAGCAGCAGTTTTCCTTTCCTCAGTTCCTCTTGCAACGCACGCAGCCGGCTGTAGCGCTCGGCGAAAGCTTGGAAGAAGCGGTCCCACGCTTCGGTTTTTTTCATTTTTTTGTATATTTTCTCCAGACGCTTCAGCAGCTTGACGGCGGCCTTATAATCTTGTCTGTTCTTCAGCCCGACATGCTGTTCCACTGCTTGATGGTAGTAGGGCAGCAGCAGCTGAGGGGATTCTTTCTCGATCGGCTGCAGGACGCTGACTTTGTGATGAAGCGGAGTTCGCCCCTGCACGATTTGCATTTCCAGCCAAGGTTTCCACTGTTCGCGCTCATACAGGATGTCTTCAATGATTCGCAGCGAATGTGGCAGCATTTCTTCCAGGACACTCCACATCTCCTGCTCGGCCGGCGGGTAGTGCGCAGAGACGTTCTTCCAGTAGGCTGTGTAGGCATCCAGCTCGTGGGTCCGTTTGCCATAAAAGGAGGGAGCCGTCTTCACCAGCCAGAATGTGAGATCCTCCCACAGGCCGGCGCTCTGCAGCTGGCTCAGGAACGGGAGGTACACGCTTAACTGCGCGTGCTTTAAAGCTCCGGCCGCTTCTAAGGTCTGCCAAGCCATCCTGCCTTGGCCAAGCTGCATAAGCAGAAAGGCCTGGGCTGCGGATAAGGAAGCGGAGAAGGGGCCAACTTCCATGTGCCCGATAGCATCCAGCTCTTGCTCCGCCCAGCGGGAAGTATCGGTGTTTGGTGTGATCCACTGTTTCCACAGTTCGGTGTATAAGCCGAACTCCAAATAGCGCTGCCCCGTTTCACCGGCCAGCTGCTCTCTTAAATAAGCAAGCGTTTGCTCCAGGCGTTCTTCCGCAAGATCAGGGTTGAAGGCAGATGACGCTGCGGTCCGCAGCGATGCCTGGATATCGTCGTAGATGCGGTATAAGGCGAAGGAAGTGTAATAGTTGACGCTACCCAGCGCGTTCTGTTCTTTTACTTTTTTTAAAATGAACAACTCCTGATGGAGTGCCCAAAATCGCCTGTCGATGTCGGAAAACGGGATTTCTTTGAGCATCTGCAATTGAACCCGCAGCATGTCTGTATACATACCCTGATCGTAGGCGGGCTTAATTGTGGCTGTGAATTCGCTCATCATCTTGTGCCACCCTGGCACATCCATCGAAGGTAACTGCTGTTGGATAGCCCCGAGCGAGGGAGCGGCAGCCGCCCGTTTCAGCTGATGCTTGGCGTTCATAATGTGCGAAGCGGGGTAGCCCATCCGGTCCGCGAGTTCCATCAGCACGGCTGCCATATGCTTGCAGGAAGAATGAACCGGGCACGTGCAGTGGCTGGAGCGCAGCTTGTCGAGGCTCATCGTCACCTCATACGATTCGTTGCCTTCGACTCTGGCTTTCACAATGCGATCCTCCGTTATGGTCAAAGAGGTCACGTGCTGTTGTTTGAAATAGTTGAACCCCCGGCTCAGGGTGACCTCGTTATAGGCTTCAGCGACATGTTCCAGCAGTTTGGACCACTGGTCGTCGTTCAATGCGGAAGTTGCGTTCATGATGGGAAGGCTCCTTATCAAAGATAAAAAGGATGATTGTCTTTATTATAAAGGTACGGACGGCTAAATACGACTTGACATCCAAAAAACTGATATGGTATATAAAAAATAGAAATTAGCACTCTTTAAGAAAGAGTGCTAAAGAACAAGTAAGCCAATTTTGAAAGGAGTCCATTCATGACAACAAAGCAGCAGTTTAAAGCCGAGTCCAAACGGTTACTGGAAATGATGATTAACTCCATCTATACGCAGCGTGAAATCTTTTTAAGAGAATTAATATCTAATGCCAGTGATGCTATCGACAAAATTTATTACAAGGCCTTAACCGATGACAAGCTGGTATTTAACCAAGCCGATTATTATGTGAAAGTTACGGCGGATAAAGCAAACCGGACACTTACAATCTCCGATACCGGAATCGGGATGACTGAGGAAGAGCTGGAGAATCATCTGGGCGTAATCGCGAAGAGCGGCTCGCTGGCATTTAAGAGTGAGAATGAAGCTAAAGACGGGCACAACATTATCGGCCAATTCGGGGTCGGCTTCTATTCCGCATTCATGGTGGCGGACGTAGTGACGGTCATCAGTAAAGCGCTGGGCAGCGATCAGGCGTATAAATGGGAGTCTGAGGGCGCGGACGGTTATTCGATTGTGCCTGGCGAGAAGGCGACGGTCGGTACGGACATTATTTTGCAAATTAAAGAAAATACAGAAGACGACCAGTACGATGAGTATCTGGACGAGTATCGCCTTAAAGCGATTATTAAGAAGTACTCGGACTTCATCCGTTACCCAATCAAGATGGACGTCAGCGGCCGCAGGCCTAAGGAAGGCAGTGACGACGAGTACGAGGACTATCGTGAAGAACAAACGGTGAACAGCATGGTGCCGATCTGGCGCAAAAATAAAAATGAGCTGACTGCCGAAGATTATAATAACTTCTACTTTGAAAAGCGTTACGGCTTTGATCAGCCTTTGAAGCATCTCCATATCAGCGCGGACGGCGCGGTTGTGTACAACGCGATTCTGTTTATTCCGGAGAATACCCCGTTTGATTATTACACCAAGGAGTATGAAAAAGGGCTAGAGCTCTATTCCAACGGCGTGTTGATCATGAACAAATGTGCGGACCTCTTGCCGGATTACTTCAGCTTCGTCAAAGGGATGGTGGATTCCGAAGATCTGTCGCTGAATATTTCCCGTGAAATGCTGCAGCATGACCGTCAGCTGACGTTGATCGCCAAGAATATTAAGAACAAGATCAAGAGCCAACTGCAAAGCTTGCTGAAAGACGAGAGAGAGAAGTACGAACAGTTCTATAAATCGTTCGGCAGACAGCTGAAGTTCGGCGTGTACAGTGATTATGGCGCGAACAAGGATGTCCTGCAGGATCTGCTGCTGTTCTATTCCTCCAAGGAGAACAAGCTGGTCACATTAGATGAGTACGTTTCACGTATGCCGGAAGATCAGAAGTTCATCTACTATGCTTCGGGTGAGTCGATTGAACGCATCGAGAAGCTGCCGCAAACCGAGTTGGTGGCGGATAAAGGCTACGAGATTCTGTACTTCACGGATGATATCGATGAATTCGCGATCAAAATGCTCATGACCTACAAGGAAAAAGAGTTCAAATCCGTCTCCAGCGGTGATCTCGGGATCGAAGCGGATGCGAAGGATGCGCAAACGGAAGCGGAGGAGAGCGACAACAAGGAGCTCTTTGAAGCGATGAAGGGCATTTTGTCCGATAAGGTGAAGCAGGTGAAAGCGTCCAAACGCTTGAAGTCGCACCCGGTCTGCCTCTCGACGGAAGGCGAAGTGACGATCGAGATGGAGAAAATTTTGAAGGCGATGCCGAACAATCAGGATGTCAAAGCTGACAAAGTGTTGGAGATCAACGTCAACCATGAAGTGTTTGGCGCTTTGAAGAACGCTTATCAGCAAGACAAAGAAAAGCTCAGCTTATATACGAATCTGCTGTATAACCAAGCGCTTCTGATCGAGGGCTTGACGGTGCAGGATCCTGTTGAGTTTACGAATAACATTTGTAAAATTATGGTATAAAATTTGAGATAACCCGCTCTGGCGCAAGCCGGGCGGGTTATTTGTTCTATCACTCTCATATATATAGGTACTAGGAAAAGGAGTGATCCTGGATGTGGATGTTAGCGCTATGTATCGTTGGTTGTCTTTGCGGATTTGTTCTTTTTCGTACACGCATCCTCGCAGCCGGTCCCGATCACGAGCCCTCCCTGAACGGGCGGAAGCTATCGGTTATTATTCCTGCCAGGAATGAAGCGCTCAACCTGCCTCATCTGCTCGAGTCGCTTCGCTTGCAGACCGTGCAGCCCTATGAAGTGATCGTGGTTGACGACGGGTCTGTGGATGGGACCAAAGAGATCGCCGAAAGCTATGGGGTCAAGGTCTTGGCAGGCACGAGCCTCCCTCCAAGCTGGACAGGTAAGAACTGGGCGGTCTGGAACGGCAGGCAGCATGCCACCGGGGAGCTGCTTCTGTTCTTGGACGCTGATATCCGGCTTGCTGCGCAGGCGATAGGCTGCTTGATCGCAGCGAGGGATCGGGCGGGGGGCGTTATTTCCGTCGTACCGTATCATCACACCGAGAAGTTGTACGAGAAGCTGGCGATGATCACCAACCTGCTCGGTACGTTCGCTTTTACGTCGCCTTGGGAGAAGGGCAATCCCCGCAAAGGCTTGTACGGCGCCTGCATCCTGGCTGCCAAGGAGGACTACGATCGTATCAGCGGCCATGCGAGCATTAAGTCGGAGGTGCTGGACGATCTGTTCTTAGGATCTAAGTTTATGGAAGCCGGCATCCCGGTTACGAATTTCCTCGGCTGCGGCATGGTTTCGTTTCGCATGTATCCACAGGGGATTCGCAGCGAATTGGAGGGCTTCAGCAAAGGTGCGATATTAAGCACCTCAACTTTAAGCAAATGGACGGTTATCCCGATCGCATTATGGGTGATTGGATTGATTGTATCCGGAGCCGCAGTATGCCTGCTGCAGACACCGTGGGCGCTGCCGCTGGCTGTAGGTTATTTACTTTATATGCTGCAAATCTTTTACCTCATTAAATATGTGGGGGCTTTTGGCATCGTAATGCCTGTTCTTCATGTCGTGTCTTCGTTATTTTTTATTGTAATTATGCTTTATTCGGTGTATCAGGTAGTGTTTCTTAAGCGTGTTGCCTGGAAGGGCAGGCACATTCAGGTAGGAGGCCGACGAGAGCGATGATCATATGGCTAACGGCTGGCGCTTTTGTCTCGGGATCACTAATGTTCTCTTATTGGCTGGGTCTGGTCATGAGAAAAAATCTAAAAGCCGTCGGAGACGGTAACCCCGGCGCCCTGAATTTGTGGAAAGCATCCGGCTATAAATTTGGTCTGGCGGGCATTGTGCTCGATTTTTTGAAAGGCTACCTTCCAGTCTACGCGGCCGTCGGATTCGTGCAAGGGTATGGGGTGATCCCGATCGCACTGGCGCCGATTGTCGGGCATGCTTTTTCACCATTCCTCAAAGGGAGAGGGGGCAAAGCGATTGCCGTTACGTTCGGCGTCTGGAGCGGGCTGACGATGTTCGAGGTGTCTCTGGTTTACGCCGTGATTATGGCGCTGCTCGTTCTCATCCTCCGCTTCGTCAAGAAGGGCAGGCTTTCCGCTACAGAGGCGGATGGCTTGCAGGTGGTGAGCGGCATGCTGCTTGTTGGCGCTTATTTATACGCGCGTTCGTTCGCACCTGCTGTGTGGTGGGTTTGGCTGGGGACGTTCATGCTGCTAGTTTATACACACAGGCGCGAGGTTTGGGCGTGCTGGCAAAAAATAAAATCGTGAAGCGGGGGCTTCACGATTTTTTTCGGCTTTTTTTGTTCACCAGCTTTGGCAAATGCTTGATGCTCTTGACCATGCTACCCTTGCACAAAGGGCATTCCGGTGATGGGGAGGTGGCCAGTTCCTCCCGCATCCATGCCTTGCACTCTTTGTCTTTGCATCTCCATATAGGTACTGGGGATAAATCCGGTTTGTTCACATCGGTATCCAAGCCATTTAACACCTCCCGCTTGCTTTAAGCTACCCGATTGGAAACATCTTCATTCAGGAGGGGGAAGCTTTTTTGGTGTGTGTCGGGTGTTAAATATAACTCAATTATTAATAAATGATAGTGAGCAATGAAACGATAAATAATCGAGTGTGCGAGGGGGGGATTCGTGTCTAAGCAAAATGTATTGTTATAAATGATAAGCAAGTCGGAATCAACGGGGAAGGTGTCGGGTACCGCTGGATGAGGTATATAATCAGGACATGCTGCAGGATGAGATTCTGAAAGCACGGATTACAAGGCTTGAGTAGCGAAACTAAATGTAATAAATTTGTTGACAGTATTTTTCTAAAAGTGTAAAATATTAACAAAGACAATTGTCTAAAATGAATTGAGGTTATAAATAAAATGAAGAAACTACCTGATGCTGAATTTGAGATAATGAAAGTAGTGTGGGCCAATATCCCACCTATAACTACAAATATGATTATGGAGCAACTGGGGAATGAAAAAGCATGGAAGGCACCTACGGTTATTTCTCTCATGTCGAGGTTAGTAGAAAGAGGGTTTTTGAGTACGGAAAAAAAAGGAAAAGAACGTACGTACTCAGCGAAAATAGACAAAGAAGAATACTTACAATTTGAAACAGGGAATTTTATAAAAAAATATCACAGCAATTCCTTTTCCAGCTTTGTCAGTTCGCTGTTTGAAGGGAGGAAGATTAACGAAAAGGATATCGATGAACTGATTAAGTGGGTAAAAGATCGGAGGGAATGAGTTGCAAAGCTTAGTCTGCGCAGTTGGACTCAGTTCAATAACAATGTCTCTAATTGCTCTATTGCTTCTCTTTCTTTCTCCGTTTTTATTTAAAAAATATAGTCCAAAGTGGCAGTATTATTCTTGGTTAGTCATCATTATCGGATTTATTTTTCCCTTTAGGCCACATTTTAGATTTGCCCCTGTGAAGGTCAGAATCCTAACTATCGACACTTATACAAGTAAAGAATCGACAATGTCAACCTTAAATTCAGGTGTGGAAATTTTTACTGACTCGGATGCTTCAGCTATTTCAGTGTTTAATATGATAGGCTACATATGGATTGTTGGAATGTGTTTTGTTCTGGGGTACCACATCATAAAACATTATCGGTTTACTAGGATGGTAAAACGATGGAGTGATGAAGTCACTGACAAACAAGTGTTAGCTATTTTAAACGTCTTAAAGACCGATATGGGAATAACGAAAGAAGTACAATTGAAACGTTGTCCTTTTATTCCCAGCCCTATGATGTTCGGTTTTACTTCGCCAACAATATTACTCCCTGCAGCTAGTTATCATAAGGATGAACTTGTATTTATTCTCAAGCATGAACTTGTACATTTTGTGCGTAAAGATACCTGGTATAAATGTTTGGTGCTTCTTGCTATCTCCATTCATTGGTTTAATCCAGTAGTTCATTTTATATCAAAGGCAATAAATTTGCACTGTGAATTATCATGCGATCAAGATGTTATCGGTGATGCCGACTGTATTACCAGGCAGCAGTACAGTGAGACCATTATTGCGGTGATCCGCTATCAATCCAGAGCAAAAACAGTACTATCTACAACTTTTTATGGAGGGACGAAAGGTATGAAAAAAAGAATAATTTCGATTATGGATACATCCTCCAAAAAGGGTGGTATTACAATACTGATAGGTATATTTATCATTACAATCGGTATTAGTGTAGCATTCACTTCAAGTTCCTTTAAGGAAGATAAGAATGAGAGTAGTGTTAAAAAAGTGACAGTTACAGCTGCCGCTACTAGCGGTAAACCTGGGGTCGAGCAGCCTCCTTATTCTGATGGGGCAGTGCTACCATTGTTACAGTATGATAGTGAAATGCACGTTTATCGTTACAAAGGAAAATGGGTGCGTTTAATAGATGATCGATACATATGGAATGGAATGTCATATGGCGGCTTAAGCACTGGATCAGAAGGTGATAATAATACGTGGGGAGATTTTATTGATCTTAAAACGGTTAGAAATCCTAATACAAATAAAATAGAACAACTACTAGAGTTGAGCAAGGAAGAAGCACGAACGATTCTTGCAACTTTGAACCAATGAAAACAGTGTCCTTTAAAGTTAATGTACAATCTTAATAAAGCAAGTTCAGAAAACTGTCTATTAATAGTTACAGTAAGTTTTGTCCCAACGAGTATAAACAGTAATGGGAATTTACAATTAGTTCAGTTAGATGGTAAGGACGGCACTGCCAATGGAGCGATTGAAGTGCAGGCTCTTACTATACCAGGGTCTTACGAAGTTATAGTTATCGGCTATGTTGTCCATAACCCATTTATCAAGCAACAAGGTTCGGGTAATATTGTAAAAACGAGTTATCGTTTTACTTTGGTTGTTGAGTAGTGCAAGTAGATGAGAAACACTTTGACTTCTGTTGCGAGTGAGGGCAGATCACAGATATTCCGTATGCAAAGGAGCACTTGAACAAAGCGTTGCCAAGACCTCAGATAAACAGATGGGCTTTCCCCTCACGACGGTGATGCCGTGTGAGGAGGGAATCGGTATACTTTATTTTCTGCTATCTTTAGAATCCTACGGATGAAAAAAAGAAAAGCAGTGGGGTCCCTTGCCAGAATGCCAAAGAGGAGTTGGTTTCTGCCGCCTCCTCTTCGTACTAGCCGCTTTTAAGAACGGTATTATTTGAATAGGCCAGGGATGGATGATGGGTTATAGTGAATATTCCGAACTTCTTGCCATTGCATGGCATATGCATCTCACTAATCCACGCGCACATAAACGCGATCTCCGTGCTTCTCCACAACGACGGGAGACTCAAAGAAAGCGCTCAGCCCGCCGGTCGTGAGCACATCTTCCGTCCGCCCGCTGCGCATCATCTCGCCCCCTCGGATGAGCAGCGCATGTGTAAACACCGGAAGGATTTCCTCCGTGTGGTGGGTGACGTAGATGAGCGTCGGAGCATCCGGACTTTCAGTCAAGTCCTTGATGCTGGCGAGCAGCCGCTCGCGTGAGAACAGGTCGAGCCCCGTGCATGGCTCGTCCAGAATGAGGATGCGAGGCTTCGCCATAAGCGCTCGCGCGATGAGCAGCTTCTGCTTCTCGCCCTGCGAGCAGGTGCGGAACTCGCGGTCCCACAGATGAACGCAGCCCATGGTTTGCATCAGCGACCGCGCGAGGTCCAGATCCTCGTCGGAGATATGATCATACAGCCCGATCGTGGCATGCCGGCCGCTGATGACGATATTCTGCGCCCTATCCGTCGGGTACAGCTTCTCTTGCAAAGAGGTGCTGACCCACCCGATCGCTTTGCGCAGCTCGCGCAGATCGACATCGCCGAAGCGATGGCCCAACACGCTCACAGACCCCTCCGTCGGCCAGAAGTAGCCGTTAACCATATTCAGCAGTGTCGTTTTGCCGGATCCGTTCAGGCCAAGTATGGCCCAGTGTTCGCCCGGTGCAACCTGCCAATTGACGTTGTTCAGCAGCGTTAGCCCTTCCCGGCGCCAAGTGACATTCTTCAAATCGATGATCATTTGCCTCGTAAAACTCCTTTCACGTTACGGTGTCTACAATCCGTTTCGTTGCGTGCCTATCATGATGTGTCATGTATTCCATTGTACGCCCGTGAACGTGATTTCTCCATAAAAAAAACCGCATGAGTATGAACTCCTGCGGTTTGGTCTGTTATACCCGGATATCGAAATTCCTGCCTAAATTCGGCTGAACGCTTTGTTCCATCATTTGAGTAAGAGCTTGACCTTGCTGCTCAGCTTGATCTTTCGCCATTTTTAAAACGCTGATTCCAACTTGAGTGCCTAGACTTTCTTGATTCATAGATATGGATAAAGCTGCAACGTCCATTAACGATCCTCCTTTCTAAAAAAAAATGTTTCCTTTGTATATATCGGACAAACCGTTCATATTTTTTAGATCCGTTTACGCTGCGGGATTTTTTTGATGTCCTCCTTGACTTAGAGTTAACTCTAGCCCTTAGGATAAAGGTATAACGATGTTGGAGGATGAAACGATGTATTCCATTGGTCAGGTGGCGAAATTAACCGGTGTGAGTGCGTACACGCTTCGCTATTATGAAAAGATTGGCGTGTTGCCTCCTCCTGAAAGAAACAGCGGGCGGATTCGTGAATTTTCGGAGCGGGATCTCCGATTTGTGCGATTTCTGAACAGCTTGAAGAAAACGGGCATGTCCCTCGATGACATCACAGAATTCGTGAAGGACGGTTGCATCTTGGAGAAGATCGACGCTGGCCAGGATATACATCCCTCTATTGAAAAAAGGATGGAGATTCTGACGAAGCACCTGCTCGCCATGGAGGCTCAGCGTCAAGAATTAGAGCAGGTGATCTCTGTAACTAAAGAAAAGCTAGCGGTGTACCAGGAAATGCTGGCGGAGCGGGAGGAACGGTAAGATGACACTCAGGATATGGTTCATGCTGCTGTCATTTTCTATTTTTACGGGAGTGACCTTTAACTTGGCTAAATATACGGTGAATTATTTCACGCCTTATTCGGCGGCCGCCTGGCGGTTCGGTATCGCTGCCGCTATCATGATTATCATAGTGTTCGGAAAAGAAAAGGCGAACAATAACAGGGCAGCGCTGGTACAGAACGGCTGGATGTACGCGGTTCTCGGCTGCATTGGCATTTTTGGATTTAACGCATTATTTTTTATGGGAATGAGGGAGACTTCCCCGGTGAATGGAGCTTTAATTATGGCGACGAATCCGCTCATCACGACCATTCTTTCAGCGATTGTGTTGAAAAGTTCAATCACGAAGCGTCAAGGGCTGGGCATCGGCTGTTCGTTAGCAGGTGTTATATTGGTTTTGACACAAGGCTCATGGCATATGATGAGTCAGCTGGACTTTTCGATCGGCGATATCTGGATCTTGCTCGGTAATCTCTGCTGGGCGCTTTACGGTGTTCTTGGCCGGCAGTATTTGCGCCATAGCTCGTCGCTGCAAACGACAACCTTTACGATGGTCATAGGTGCAATTATTCTTATCTTGTTTGCGGTCGCCACGCCTAACCAGCAGCATGTATCGACAGCGCCGCTAGCCGCTTGGGGAGCCATCCTGTTCATGGCCGTGTTCACGACTGTGTTGGGTTATTTGTTTTGGAATGCAGGGATGAAAGAAATCGGTGCCAGCAAAACCTCCGTTTTCTTCAATTTAGTCCCTGTTGTCACGATGCTGATTACGGTGTTATCGGGTGCGGCGATTTCAACCGTCCAAATCATAGGGGCGGTGCTGGTTATTCTCGGCGTAGCGTTATCTTCCGGGCTCCAGCTAACTCGAATAGTGAGGTCCGTAGGTTTCTAGTGCCTATCGACGGGAGATTTGATAAAATGGAAAATAATTTCAGGCAGTGATAAGGAGCGGGAGAAGTCAGATGAGCGAAAGAGAAATTGTGAATGCTACTCGTTTGCCGATCACAGTACGAGGTATGATACAGGACTTGGTGAATTTAGGGATTTGCAAGGGGGATCGCCTCCTCGTGCATTCCTCACTATCCCGAATGGGATGGGTTTGCGGGGGGTCTCAAGCTGTCGTGCAAGCATTAATGGAAGCTGTAGGTAACAACGGGACGCTCGTTATGCCCGCGCAAAGCGGGGATTGGAGCGATCCTGCTGAATGGGGAAATCCGCCTGTACCTCATGATTGGATAGAGGTCATTTATGATGAGCTGCCGGCGTTCGATCCGACGATGACTCCGACCCGAGGAATGGGGCGGATCGCTGAGCTGTTCCGGACATTTCCGGGTACCATGAGATCGCAGCATCCGCAAGTCTCGTTTTGTGCGAATGGTCATGAGGCCGAACAAATCATAACGGGTCATCCCTTAACACCGCAATTTGGAATGTTATCTCCGCTAGGCAAGCTGTACGAGCTTAATGCCAAGGTGCTTCTGTTAGGCACGTCATTTAACACATGTACAAGCTTTCATCTCGCTGAAACGATGCTGGAGGACATGCCTGTGAAGCGGATGGGTACGGCTATGCTGGATAATGGCGAGCGGGTCTGGAAATGGTTCACAGACTTTGCCTACGACTCCGAGGATTTCGCACAATTGGGAGAGCAGCTGGAGCAGGCGTGCAGCGTGCGGACCGGGAATGTAGGTAATGCGTCATGCAAGCTGGTGGATATGAAGGAAGCGGTTGATTTTGCGGTGCAGTGGTTGAGACGAAACAGATGAAAAGGCCCATCCGGGCATTTTACCATCTTGACAGCCGGTAATTGACCATGTGACAATAAGAGGGAATAACCTTTTGAATTTTGAACGCCCAAAATAATCAAAAAGCGAGTGAGCGCGATGATGTGTCGGCAAGGGTACGAGCACGATACCGGACAATCGCATAAAGCCCTCTTTTTTCAAAAGAGACCGTATGGAAGTCGATGACTTCTGTACGGTCTCTTTCTTTTGTTAAAGCAAGAAAGGAGTCTGATAAGACATGGCCATGGTATACAAAGAACGGAATGAACAGGACCTGCAGCAAGCAGGCGGTGAAGTGGTGAATTCAATGGAGATCGACGGCGCGAAGTTAACCCCTGAGCGGGTTGCGGAGGTCGTCTACAACCGGGCGCCGGTGGTGCTGCAGAGCGAAGCCTTGCAGCGTGTGAGCGCGTGCCGCAGCATGGTGGAGGAACTCGTCGCTTCAGGGAAAGTCGTCTACGGCGTCACGACCGGTTTCGGTAAATTTAGCGACGTGCATATTTCACCGGAGGACGCCGTGCAGCTGCAGCTGAACCTGATCCGCAGCCATGCCTGCGCGGTCGGCAAGCCGCTGCCGGAGCCGACGGTGCGCGCGCTGATGCTGCTGCGGGCCAACGCGCTGGCCAAAGGGCACTCCGGCATCCGCCCGGAAACGCTGCAGCTGCTTATCGACTGCATCAACCGCGGTGTGCACCCGGTCGTGCCCGAGCAGGGCTCGCTCGGCGCAAGCGGCGACTTGGCGCCGCTATCTCATCTGGCGCTCGTGCTGATGGGCGAAGGCGAAGCCTTCTATCGCGGGCGGCGGCTCGCGGGCGCAGAGGCGCTGGCCCAGGCAGGGCTGAAGCCGATTACCCTGCAAGCGAAGGAAGGGCTTGCCTTAATCAACGGCACGCAGATCATGACGTCCATCGGCACGTTGGCACTGGTGAAAGCGCAGAACCTGGCCCAAGTCGCCGATGTGATCGCAGCGCTGACAGTGGAATGCTTGCGCGGCATTCCGGACGCTTTTGCCGAGGAAGTCCACCGGGTGCGCCCATATCCGGAGCAAATCGGCGTCGCCCGCAACCTGCGCACCTTGCTCTCCGGCAGCAAGCTGACGACGCGTCAGGGCGAGCTTCGCGTGCAGGACGCTTACTCGCTGCGCTGCTTGCCGCAAGTGCACGGTGCGACGCGCCAGGTGCTCGCCTACGCGGAAGATAAAATCGCCGTCGAGATCAATGCTGCGACCGACAATCCGCTCCTGTTCGTCGATCAGGGGCTGGTCATCTCGGGCGGCAACTTCCATGGGCAGCCGATCGCTTTTGCCATGGATTTTCTTAAGATTGGCATGAGCGAGCTCGCTAATATCTCCGAACGGCGCACGGAGCGGCTCGTGAATCCGGCGCTGTCCGGCGGCCTGCCCGCTTTTCTCAGCCACAACCCAGGTGTCGGTTCCGGCATGATGATCACGCAATACGTCAGCGCTTCGCTCGTATCGGAGAACAAAGTGCTGGCCCATCCGGCCAGTGTGGATTCGATTCCGTCATCGGCGAATCAGGAGGATCACGTGTCCATGGGCACCACGGCGGCGCGTCATGCGGCGCAGGTCATTGACAATGTGGCCAAAGTGCTGGCGATTGAGCTGATATGCGCTGCCGAGGCTGCTGATTTCATCGGAGCGGACGGACTCGCACCAGCGACCCGGGCGCTGTACGACAAGCTGCGCGCGCTCGTGCCGCCAGTAATTGAAGACCGCTCCACATCCCGCGAGATCGAACAGGTCGCGGTTGCTTTAATGGAAGGCGAATGGCTGCAAGCGGTGGAGCAAGTTGCAGGCGAATTGTTTTAAGCGGACTCATACAATTCATATAGGAGGAATGCAAGGATGACTATGAACCATGCATCAGATTCCAAAAGAGTGATACGCGCCGCACGCGGCACGGAGTTGAGCTGTAAAGGCTGGGTGCAGGAGGCGGCATTGCGCATGCTGATGAACAATCTGGACCCTGAAGTTGCAGAGCGTCCGGAGGATCTGGTCGTCTACGGCGGCATTGGGAAGGCGGCCCGCAATTGGCCGGCCTTCGATGCCATCGTCCGCGAATTGCAGCGTCTGGACGGCGATGAAACGCTGCTGATTCAATCCGGTAAGCCGGTCGGCGTGTTCAAGACGCATGAACGCGCCCCGCGCGTCCTGTTGTCCAACTCCGTCCTCGTGCCGAAATGGGCGAACTGGGAGCACTTCCGCGAGCTGGAGCAAAAAGGGCTGATGATGTACGGTCAAATGACCGCCGGGAGCTGGATCTATATCGGTACTCAAGGCATTCTGCAGGGCACGTATGAAACGTTCGCCGAAGCGGCGCGCCAGCATGCCGGCGGAACGCTCAAGGGCACGCTGACACTCACCGCAGGGCTTGGCGGGATGGGGGGCGCGCAGCCGCTGGCAGTCACAATGAATGAGGGCGTCGTCATTGCCGTCGAGGTGGATCGTTCGCGCATCGAGCGCCGTATTCAGACGCGCTATTGCGATGTGCTCGCCGAAACACTGGATGAGGCGCTGACGCTGGCGGGTCAGGCTATGGCAGGGGGGAGAGCGCTTTCGATCGGACTGCTCGGCAATGCGGCGGAAGTGTATCCGGAGTTTGTGCGGCGCGGGATCAAGCCGGATTTTGTCACGGACCAAACTTCGGCGCACGACCCGCTGATTGGCTATATTCCGGCAGGCTATTCACTGGATGAGGCGGCGAAGCTTCGCGCAGATGGCCCGGACCGCTATGTCGCACTCGCCAAACAAAGCATGGCCGTCCACGTGCAGGCGATGCTGGATTTGAAGGAGCTGGGTGCTGTCGTATTTGACTACGGCAACAATATTCGCCAGGTCGCCCTGGATCAAGGCGTGGCGAACGCTTTTGACTTCCCTGGCTTCGTACCCGCATATATTCGTCCGTTGTTCTGCGAAGGCAAAGGCCCGTTCCGCTGGGCGGCGCTTTCGGGCGACCCGGAAGACATCCGCAAAACCGACGAATTGGTGCTGAAGCTGTTCCCGGACAATGATCATCTGCGCCGCTGGATCACGATGGCCGGTGAGCGCGTCGCGTTCCAAGGCTTGCCGGCGCGAATTTGCTGGCTCGGTTACGGGGAGCGCGCGAAGTTCGGCCTGGCCCTCAACGAAATGGTCCGCAGCGGAGAGCTGAAGGCACCGATCGTCATTGGACGCGACCATCTGGACTGCGGCTCTGTAGCTTCGCCAAACCGCGAGACGGAAGCGATGAAAGACGGCTCTGACGCCGTTGGCGACTGGGCGATTCTCAATGCGCTGATCAACACATCTGCAGGCGCATCCTGGGTATCCATTCATCATGGCGGCGGAGTCGGCATGGGCTACTCGCTCCACGCAGGCATGGTCGTGGTCGCGGACGGGACGGATGCGGCGGCTGAACGGCTGAGCAGTGTGTTGACGTCGGACCCAGGCATGGGCGTAATTCGTCATGTGGACGCAGGTTATGAGGAAGCCGTCGAAACGGCCGAAAAGCACGGCATCCGCATTCCGATGCGTGAACAGGGATAATGGAGGTGAGCGTGTGGAAAAAATAGGAAGTGTTGATGTGCTCGTTACCAACATTGGCCGCTTGGTCACCCCGCCGGGGAACTTGCCGCGTTTTGGGGCAGAGATGAAGGACGTATGCGAAATCGTGGACGCGGCGGTCGCGATCCGCGATGGACGCATTGCGCTGTGCGGCGCGGAGCAGGACGTAAGGAACGATTTGGCGGAGGCCAGGATCGCGCAAACGATCGATGTTGGCGGACGTTTGGTTACGCCCGGGCTCGTCGATCCGCACACCCATCTCGTGCATGGCGGGTCGCGGGAGCACGAGCTGGCGCTTAAGCGCGCGGGCGTGCCGTACTTGGACATTCTCGCGCAGGGAGGCGGAATTCTCAGCACGGTGAGAAGCACGAGAGCCGCCAGCGAGGAGGAGCTTTACGAGAAGGCGCGGCGAAGCCTGAACGAAATGCTGTTAAATGGCGTAACCACGGTGGAAGCTAAGAGTGGTTACGGGTTGACGCTGGAGGATGAGCTGAAGCAATTGCGAGTAGCGAAACGCTTAAACGAGACGCACACGATCGACATCGTCTCGACGTTCATGGGGGCGCATGCTGTGCCGCCAGCATTCCAAGGCCGCAGCGACGCGTTTGTTGAGCAGATCATAGAGGAGATGCTGCCTCGGGTTGCGCGTGAGGGCCTTGCGGAATTCTGCGATGTGTTCTGCGAGCAAGGTGTATTCTCCATTGAGCAGTCACGCGAGATTCTGCTGGCAGGGATGCGCCATGGCCTGCGTCCCAAAATCCACGCAGACGAAATTGTGCCACTTGGCGGCGCTGAGCTGGCTGCTGAGGTGGGCGCCATTTCTGCCGAGCATTTGCTCGCCGCCACGGAGGACGGTCTTGCGGCACTTGCGGATCGCGGCGTTATTCCGGTGCTGCTGCCGGGGACGTCTTTCAATCTGGGACTGAGCCAGCATGCCCGCGCGCGTGACATGATTGACAGGTACGCACTGCCTGTCGCCATCTCTACGGACTACAACCCCGGCTCCTGCCCGACTGAATCCATGCAGCTGATTATGATGCTGGCTTCACTGAACTTAAAAATGACGCCGGAAGAAATATTGACCGCCTGTACGCTTAACGCTGCGAACGCACTGGGACGCGGAGCGGATATTGGTTCCATTGCCATCGGCAAGCGCGCGGATCTCACGGTATTTGATGCGCCGAATCTCGCTTATTTGCCGTATCATTTTGGAGTAAATCACACGTATGGTGTGATCAAGAACGGCCTTGTTGCCGTGTGGGACCGCAAGGAGGTTGGGGCAGGCGCATGAACATTCCCGATATTCCCTATTTAAAATCGCCCGATCAGGCTGCCTTCCGCGATCATCTGGAAACCAAAGTCGCCCATTGGCTGCGGCAGTGGGACGGTGAAGAGACGCTCGTCGCCGGAATCGTCGGCGTACCGCTCTCGAAGCCCTCGATCTCTCTCTCGGGGGCGTCGACCACCCCTGCGGCTGTTCGCGCCGCATTCAAATCTTTCACCACCTACTCGATGGAGTACGGTGTCGACTTGCAGCATATGGCCGTCCGTGATCTCGGCGACATTCAAATGCACGTGACGGATATCGCAGAATGCCACCGTCGCATTGAAGAAAGCTTGCGCGCCTTATACCGCGCGCAGCCTCACATGATCCCCATCATCTTCGGCGGGGATCACTCGACGAGCTGTCCGTCGCTGAAAGCTTTCGCGGACCGGCATCCCGGCAAAAAGGTGGGCATCCTGCACTTCGACGCCCACCACGATGTGCGCAACTTCGAAGACGGCGGCGTGACGAACGGGACGCCGTTTCGCGGCATTCTGGAGTCCGGCGTTGTGGAAGGCCGCCATATTGTGCAGATTGGCATCCGCGGTTTCATGAATGCGAAGCCGTATCATGACTACATCACGAGTAGTGGCGTACACGTCTATACATCCCGCGATGTGCGGCGCATGGGTATCGATGCCGTGCTGGATCAGGCGCTGCAGCTTGCCGGCGATGGCACCGATGTGATCTACGTCAGCTTTGACGTAGACGTGATCGACCAAGCCTATGCGCCGGGCTGCCCGGCGATTGGCACAGGCGGCATGAACCCGTGGGATGCGCTGGACGCGCTCTACCGGCTCGGCGCCTTGCCGCAGGTTCAAGGGCTGGACTTCGTCTGCATCGATCCGACGGTCGACGTGCGCAACGTCACCTCGCGCCTCGCGGTGCAGTTTATGCTCAGTTTTTTAGCCGGACTGGCGATTCGCCCGGTGTAACCGGTCCGGGTTCAGGCACCTTCCTCGTGGCAGAGGGAGGTGCTATTTGTGTAGTCCGAAAGAATCAAAAATGCGAAATTTTCATGGAAACTTGTGGAAAGACCTATCGGAAGCGGGCAATACATTGTACAATATATGAGGTATTTTTACATGGACACGTTTTCTTTTTGGAAAGGATGAAGGAAATGAACAAGCAACAAAGCGCAACAGACCAGCAGGAAGCTAAAGAGGTGGACCAGCAAATGCTGGAGGATGCTTCGTTTGCACTCGCTGATCTTCTAGCCCCATTAACGAAAGGCGAGTTAACGGTACTTCGCACGAATTTAGGCATTAAAGGCGTTAGCAATTTAAAAAAACAGGAACTTGCCCAGACACTGGCACAGCAGATCCCGCAAGCGCTGCCTGAGCTTTTTTATAAATTGGACGAAACGCGCTACCAGATCCTGAAACAGATTGCCGGCCAAGGCGGCTTTACGCACACGCTGCTGGATGCGGATCAGTTTGCCTATTTTACAAACAGAGGTCTGCTTTTCGCTGGTACTTATCAGGGAGAGGCTGTGCACTTTATCCCGGTTGATGTGCGGAGTGCATTGCAGAATCTGGATTATGCAGCTTGCAAGGAATCGTTTCGAAGAAATGCGGAATGGATTAAGCTGGTGCGCGGCATGCTGTTTTATTATGGCAAGCTGAGCCATAGCGAGTTTGAAACGCTGCTCAAGAAGTATGCGATCGCTAGCGGTAAGAACAGCAACTTTATGGTTGTGCTGGGAGAAGCACTTGCATTCTATACCGATATAAAGTTCGAGACGAACGGCCTCTACAGCAGCTTGTACCTTGATAACAGGCTCCTGAACCCGCTCTCGAACCTGGATTTGACGTTATATCCATTCTCCGCCAAACAGCTTCAGGAAGCCGGTGAGCCTGGGTTCGTGGACCGCAATGCGAGCCATAAAGCATTTGTCGAGTTTATCCGAAAAAACTACACGATTACCTGGGAAGAAGCCGACCGCCTCGTTCAGGAATGCGTGGTAGCACTCAGACTCGGCAGATCGACAAGCCAAGTCCTGCAGATGCTGCAAGAGCAGTTGGAACTCGACGATGCGGAATTAATGCGCGGTTTCATGGGCGCCCTCGGAGCGCTTCATAACAATACGCGCCAATGGCTGCTCAAAGGCTATACGCCGAATGAACTGTCTCCTGCTACCCAGCCGACAGCGGTCACGATGCAGCCTGCGGCTGTGCCTGCTGTTCAGTCGGAAGCGGCGAAGGACAAGGTCGGACGGAACGACCCGTGCATTTGTGGCAGCGGCAAAAAGTATAAGAAGTGCTGCGCATCTTAATTGCAAAGCTTTTCAGAGCCTGCTTGAGCCTATATGGCGCTCCGGCAGGCTTTTTGTTTGCGCGATTCTTTTGCATAAGGCCGCGCACCTGTGTAAGATAAGATTTAGGCAAGGGTTAAAAAGAAGAGGAGGAACTTTGTGGTTTTTGGTGCACGCGTATGGAAAACGGGAATTGCCGTGACATTAGCCTTATATATCAGTATGTGGCTGAATTTTTCACCTCCCGTTATTGCGGCTGTGGCAGCGATTTTTGCCGTGCAGCCTTCGATTTACCGGTCCTGGCGTTATTTTCTTGAACAGCTGCAGACGAATGTGCTGGGCGCGGTGCTGGCATTGCTTGCCGGTATGTTTTTCTCGAATAATGTCATTGCCGTCGGCATTGTATGTATACTTGTTATCCTCCTCTGTTTACGCATGCGTATGGAAGAAACGATTGGTCTTACACTGGTTACCGTCGTAGCTGTGATGGAAGCTTCTGCGGACTGGAAATTTGCGGTTAACCGGTTTTTATTGAGCTTGATTGGAATTGGCTGCGCGTTTTTGATCAATGTGCTGTTTTTCCCGCCGAAGCCCAAGGAGCAATTTACTGCGCAAATTCAGACGGCTTTCAGCAAGATGTCGCTGCTTCTGCGCACAGTGATCTCGAATGAAATGAAGGAAACGGTGTTCCGGGATGAAAAAGTCGCTTTAGAGGGCGCTCTGCGCGCCTTGGCTGATAAGTTTAAGCTGATGGAAGAGGAAGTGAAGAAGCTGAAGCGTTCGAGCTTCACCAGCATCCGGCACCTCGTGATCTATAAGCAAAAGTTGTTGGCCATGCATAAAGGGCTGGAAGCGCTGGAAGCGGTGGAGGAACATTACTTCCAAGCGGCGCGGACGCCGGAAGTGAACCTTCTTTTTGATAATCATGTGGAGCTTCTTATCAAGTTTCACGAGCATGTGCTCCTTAAGTTTGATGACAAGCTGAAGGCGGACTGCTCGGAGGGGATGGGGATGGAAGCGGAGAACGAGCGCTTCATGTCCAATCTCATGGAAAGCTATCGAGAACGGCCTTCAGGGATGCTGCGCTTATCAATCGTTGCGGCGAAGCTGTACGATTATGGGCATCAAATCGCCAGATTGGATAAGCTGGTCGAGCATATTCATCGCGGTGATGAGGAGAAGGTCCCTTTTGACACGTTGCTGAAAAGTATGAAGCTGAAGTGAAGGGCGGATGCCAAGTGAGCATGCGTCGGCCCGCCTAAAGCGGTAAAACCGCTTTAGAGGCGCCGCTGGAGCGTGGGTAGGCCTGCCTAAAGCGGAAAAGTCGCTTTAGAGCGCCGCTGGAGCGTGGGTAGGCCCGCCTAAAGCGGAAAAGTCGCTTTAGAGCGCCGCTGGAGCGTGGGTAGGCC
>Ga0209566_100431_pt1 | contig 31432 bp, 30 predicted proteins | sample Araplavi_mTSA_r2_2_FD_184287 | JGI IMG/M metagenome (GOLD analysis project Ga0209566, IMG submission 184287) | Arabidopsis root microbial communities from North Carolina, USA - plate scrape CL_Cvi_mTSA_r2 (SPAdes) (version 2) | ecosystem: Host-associated > Plants > Roots > Endosphere | place...
CCTAAATTCCATATTCACCCAGAGGCATCCGCGCCAACGGAGGCTTCTTTGTCTTGCTCAAAAACAGTATAACAATAACGCTGCCGCAATCCAACCACTTAGGGTTGACAAACATTAGCTGGTTTTTTTGCTGGTTGGTTTCAACCGCGTTGCCTCGCGCTTTAGTTCGTTTCGAGCTTTAATCCGCCTTCGACCTGTCCGCCGACGACGGTAAACCTGACGTCGAGCCTCGTGTCGCTTTTCGTATCGGAATTGAAGAAGCCCGAAGCGATATAATCTCCGTCCGGTAGATACACGCGGAAGGTGCCGTCGTCCACGCGTACGCCGAGCCGATAATGCACGCCTGCAGCCGGATCGAACTCTGCCTCGGCGATCGACAGGAAGCCGTTCAGGGCGGCATCTCCCCCGATGCTCAGCGTCCCTTGGATGTTCGGGACATTCAAGCGGATCGCCGGCGCGGTCGTCATGTTTTCGCCGACTACGATCTCCGAGCCGTCAAGCATATAGGCCGATCCATTGGACGCTTGGAAGCTGACCAGCCTGTAGGCGTTCGGAGGCAGATCGATGGCGTACGTGCCGTCTCCTCCGCTCATGCCGGAATACTCTCTAGGCGACGGATCGGAGCCGCTTGTATCTTGGTATTGAAGGTTCAACTGGCCGATCGCGGGACTGCCGTCCGCGTACTCGACTTTACCGTACAGGCTCTTGGCCGCCACCTCGATCGCGATCTGAGACGGCGAAGCGATGCCTCCGACGATCGTGATCGTATAATCGACATCGGCCGCGCGCTCGTCTCTGCCGCTCGTATCGTTCCAGATCGAACCGACCTGATAGACGCCATCCGGCAAATAATCGGAAAATTGTCCGCCTTGAATGCGAATGTGATACGCTTTCTGATTCGCATCGATCAACTTGAGCGAGCCGGCGATCGCAGTGCCATCCGGCATCGGAAGGCGGCCGACGACATTGTTCTCCCGCGCCACGACGCGAAGCGGTCCGCCGTCCGGGGTTACCAGCGCGCCGTTTTCGACGCGGAAGGATGCCTCCGACTTCCATGCGCTGCGTTGGTCGTTTTTCCACGTCTGAAGCTCGGTCACCGTATAGCTGCCGTCGGGCAGCTTCAGCGAGAAGGTGCCGTTCTGACCTGCGTTTGCGTAATAATAGACGTCTCCCTGCTCCAACGAACGGATGGAGATGCCCGCGAATGCGAGCGGCTCGCCGCCTCCGGGCACGTATGCCGTGCCGGCGACGTTTGGAATCGGCAGCACCAGATCTTCAACCTTGGCGGAGCCCGCCACGCTGAAGCGGTAAGGCTTAGCCAATTGGATACTTTCTTGCTTCTCTCTGTCGTAGTAAAACGAGATCGCGTAATTCCCGTCCGGCAAGTAAATGAAAAACTTCCCGTCGACCAGATCGACCTGCTGCTCGCGGTCGGTCTGTCCGTTGCCCAGATCCCTGCCGATCTGCAGGCTAACGTTTCTAGGCGTGGTGCCGTCGTCGAACTTGACTGCGCCTTGGACGTTGCGCTCCTTTAGCGCGAGCGGCCATTCGGCGACGCCGTCGGCAGCGACCGTAAAAGTCTGGTCGACTTGATAATAGACCTGCTTCGGCCTGTCGAATACGTTGGCTACCGTATACTGCCCCGGCGGCAAGGCAAGATCAAACGCGCCGTCCGTCACGTCGATGCTGAGATCCTCGCTCGGATGCGAGACGTCATAGAAATTCACGGTGCCGTCGTCGAGCGGGACGCCCGATTGAACGACGCTGCCTTTGACGTTAATCGGCGGCACGTTTATACGCAGCGCGGCTTCGCCTGACACGGTGAACTCGTCGTAGAAGCCGATCCGCTTCGTTCTGCCGTCTTCCTCATAGGAGATGCCCCGGATAAGGTAACGCCCGTCTTCGAGCGTCGTCCGGAACTTGCCGTCCGTCGTCTTGACCGTAAATCCGTACCAGCCGTCCGACTTGACTTGATACAGATTCAGGCTCGCGCCCTCGGGCAACTCTTTCCCGTCCGCCGTCACAAGCTCGCCCGTGACGTTTATGCGCTTCTCCTGGACGTGCCACTTCGCGCTGCCCGAGACGCCGTAGTCCTGGTCCAAACGGACAAAACGCTGATAATCGTCGCTGTAATAGCCGTTTACGTTGTAGTCGCCGTCCGGAAGCGCGAGCGCGAAGCTGCCGTCGCCGCCTACCTTGACTTGGTAAGAACGAAGATGATTGCCGCTGCGGATATCCAGCCAAACGTTCGCGATCAGATCGCCGTTCGCGTCGGACAGCGTACCCTTTACATTAACGGCCGGTACGACGATGTCCGCGCCGCCTTGCACGGTGCCGTTTTCGACGGTCAACTGCCGGTTCAACAGCACGTTCGCTTGCTGCCGCTCGTCCCAGTAGCTGCGGACCGCGTACAGTCCGTCCGGGAGATACAGGCTGAATGCGCCGCCTTTGACCTGCGCCTCGTAGGAGCTTCGCTCGCCTTCCGTGTTTTGCAGGCTCAGCGTGACGCCGTCGACCGGCGTGCCGTCGGCCAGCTTCAGCGTGCCCGACACGTTCGGCGCCGGAATCGACAGCGTCCAGACCGCTACGCCCCGAAGCGGTTCCATCGGCTGATTCAGACGAACGTAACGCCCTTCGGCATCGAAATAACCGTCGACGACGTATCGGCCGTCGGGGAGCGTCAGGTCGAACGCGCCGGTCGCCGTCGTCCGCACGCTATAATTTTTGGCGTAGTCCGACGTCCGTATGTTAAGCCATGCGTTCGCGACAGCCGCTTTTCCTTGAAGCAACGTTCCCGTCACGTTGCTGGCCGGGACGTCGAGCGCGACCGTCGCGGAGCCGGCGACGGTGAAGCGCGCCGCGTACGTCACGAACGTATCGGAATCGCTCAGCCAATAGCCGTCGATCGTATATTTGCCGTCCGGCAATGCCGCGGCGAAGACGCCGTCCTTGACTTGAGCGGAGTAAAGCTCCTGCGTGGACGTATTGTAAAAGTTCAGCCAAGCCGACGCCACGGCTTGTCCGCCTCGCTTCAAGGTGCCGTTCATGTTTTTGGCGGACAGCTTGATCGGGAGCGTCACGTTCGCGGCGCCGACCGTGAACGCGAGCTTGACGTTCATATATTCCCGGCTCAATTCGCCCGTGAAGCCCTGGACTTTATAATTGCCGGCAGGCAAACGAAGCGCGAAAGCGCCGTCCGCGCCGGCATAGGCGCTATAAGCCCCGCCGGCGGCATCTTTAATGTCGACCCATCCGGATACGGCGCTGCCGTCGGACGCCTTGACCGTTCCCGACACGTTGTTCGGAAGCGTCTCGAGCTTCAGCGGCTCCGCCGTACCGCCGGACACCGCAAACGATTGGTTCAGGTAGACGTTCGTCTGCTTCGATTCGTCCCAGTATTTGACGGCTTTATAGTCGCCGGACGCCAGACCCGACGGTAGCGAGAAGCTGCCGTCGTCCGCGACCCATACCGTATACTCCTCGCCGGAAGCCTCGTTGCGAATGGATAACCACGTATGGCCGACGGCTTGGCCGGACGCGTCGGTCAACGTGCCCGCGACGGCGCTCGGCGCCGCGGAGGCCGCGATCGGCACGCACGTCAGCAGCAGGATCGCCGCGGTAAACGCCAGCGCGATTTTTCGGATCGTCGATTTCATGGGAGATCTCACCTCTTCATTAAGGAGTCGGATTCGTAATAGTCAGCGTCGCTTTGGAGGGCTGCGATACGTTGCCCGCATCGTCGACGAGAAACAGCTTATAGACGGCCGGCAGCTGCGGCACGGCGATCGTGGAGCCGGTCGAGACGGTCATCGCGGCACCCGGCGCGAACACGGACGCGACGGCGGGAGCGAACCAAGCCTTCACGCCGACTGGAAGCGTCGGCAGCGTCAACGTTTGTCCCGGCGCGCGCGTCGCATCCGCCGCGAATATGTCGTTCTGCTCCGTCGGCGGCGTGTTGTCCACCGTGATGGCGCCAGTCGAAGGCGAAGACACGTTGCCTGCATCGTCCAGCAAATACAGCCGATAGCTGCCTTCGGCCGCGGGGGCGAGGATCGTGCCGCCGGTCGAATAGCTCATCGTCGCGCTTTGCACCCAACCTGACGTCCCCGCCGGCGCCAGCCATGCGGAGGAGGCGCCGGCGGGGAGTCCGCCGATCGACAAGGCCGAACGGCCCTTTACGGCGACGTTAGAAGCGAACTGGGAATTGCTCGGCGCCGTGTTGTCGACGCGCAGCAAGGCGACCGATGCGCCGACGGACTGACCCGACGCGTCTACGAGATACAGGCGGTAATCGCCCTCCGCGGACGGCGCGCTGACGATGCTGCCGACGGCGGCTGTCATGTCGGAACCGGCGGCGAAGACGCTCGTGCCGGACGGCGCGAACCAAGCCGTCAATCCCTCGGCAGGCGGAACGGTCAAGGCGATGCTCGCCCCGCCGCGAACCGCGCGGCCGACCGCGAAGAGATCGCCCGCCCGATCCGCCGCCACGGTGCCGGCGACGGTCAAGGACGCCGACGAGACGGACAGCGTAGCGCCGCTCTCGGCGTTCAGGACGTACAGCTTGTACGAGCCGGCGGTCGCAGGCGCCGCCATCAGGGCCACCGTGCCGTTGCCGACCAGCTTGGTCATCTGAAGTCCTTCAGCGAACTGCGTCGTGGAGGCCTGCGCGAGCCAAGCGACCGTGCCCGGAGACGGCGCGGCGTCCAGCGCGACGGCGCCTCCGGCCTGGACGGTCTTGGCCGCGGCCAGCAACGCGTCTGCCGTCCGGAAGACGTCGGCCGCACCGCCGTTGCCCGCACCATCGCCGTCCTGGCTGCCACCACCGCTCTGGTCGCCGCCGCCTGGCTGGTTGCCGCCTGGCTGGTTGCCGCCAGGTTGATTGCCGCCGGACGGGTTGCCGCCGGATTGGCCGCCGGACGTCGTGCCGCCCGCTGAAGCGCCTCCATTATTGGCTTGAGTGGAGCCCTGCTGCGCGCCGCTTTCTCCGTTTTGCTTTTCGGACAGCGCCTCCGCCCGATCGAGCACGACGACGATCTCTGCGCGCGTCGCGCTGCGCTTCGGATAGAACAGGCCTTTCGCGTCAGGCGTCATGAGCCCCGCCGCGACGACCGCCCCGACCGCCCCGCGGCTCCAAGCAGGCAGCGCGCGCGTATCCGCGTAGTCCGGCGCCCCCTCGGACGGCTTCAGCTTCAGCAGGCGAACGAGAATGACTGCAAGCTGTTCCCGCGTTATCTCGCGGCTCGGCCGGAAAGTGCCGTCCTCAAAGCCGGACATATAGCCGTTTCGCACGGCGATGCCGAGGTCGCGATAAAACCATTGCTTTTCGTCGACGTCGGCAAAAGCCGCCGGTCCGCCTTCGGTCAAGCCGAACGACGCGTTGACGAGCTTCATGACCTCCGCGCGCGTCGCCAGCTTGTTCGGACGAAGCGTACCGTCCTCGTAACCGCCGATTTTTCCGCTCTCTGCCCATTTTTTCAGTGCCGCTTGGGCCCAATGTCCCTGAATGTCCAGATAGGCGGAGGCATTGTCCGCCCATGCCTGCCCGCTCGTGCCGACCAATAGGCAGGCGGCGACCACACCGGACAGCAGCCGTTTATTCCATTGCTTTTGAATCATGACGCCCTCCCAAAAACCGATATGAAAGTCCTATAAAACCAACAAATCCCATTCTACCACCGCCTTCCAACTAGGAAATAGGATATAAAAGGAAAACCTACCTATTGCTTTTTAAAATTTTGTTAAAGAGCGTATGTCTATGGGCGCACAAAAAAACCGCACCGTCCGGTTCGCATCGCGTGCCTTGGTACGCGAGTAGATTCAGACGAGCGGTTAATTAGGAAAAAGCCGAATCAACGCGCCTTAAGGCGCCGTCTCCAGGAACTTCACTTCAGGCATACGCTCCATGGCGGTGCGCATCGCGTACTCGTTTTCGAACAGCGCGACGTTGTTGTCGTTCTTGTCCTTGACGAGCGTCGAGTTGATTCGGAACTTCGAAGCGTCCAGCTTGTCGGCGACGATCCAGCGCGCGAACTGGAACGGAGTGCGGGCGAGCTGGATCTCGACGCCGTACTCGTTTTTCATCCGGTAGTCGAATACGTCGAACTGCAGCTGGCCGACGACGCCGAGGTACGTATCCTCAAAAGGCCCGATCGAGCGGAACACCTGCACCATGCCCTCTTCGGTCAGCTGGTCGAGACCCTTGAGGTATTGCTTCTGCTTTAGCGCGTTCTTGACGGATACCTTGGCGAAAATCTCCGGGGAGAACGTAGGCAGCTCGTCGAACGTCAGGTTCCCGCCTTGTGCGAGACTGTCCCCGATGCGGAAGATGCCCGGATCGAACAGGCCGATGATGTCGCCCGGATATGCGGTATCGACGATGTCGCGGTCCTGCGCCAGGAACTGCTGCGGCTGGGACAGCTTAATGTCCTTGCCTGCCCGTACGTGCTTGACGGACATCCCACGCTCGAACTTGCCCGAGCAAATGCGCAGGAAGGCGATGCGGTCGCGGTGCGCGGGATTCATGTTGGCCTGGATCTTGAAAATGTAGCCGGAGAACTTCTCGTCGTCCGGCGCCACCTCGCCGTCCGTCGTGCGGCGGGGCGTCGGCGCCGGGGCCAACTGCAGGAAATTCTCAAGGAACGTCTGCACGCCAAAGTTGTTGACGGCGCTGCCGAAGAAGACCGGCGTCAGCTCGCCCGCGCGCACCTTCTCGTAGTCGAAAGGATCGCCTGCCACGTCAAGCAGCTCCAGATCCTGGGCCAGCTGGTCGGCGAGATATTCGCCCGCCATCTCGCGGATCGCCGGATCGTGGTAGTCGGCGGCCGGGCGAACCTCGATCGTGGAGTGATCGTTGCCCTGGAACAGCTCGACCTGCTTCTTCATTCGGTCGTAGACGCCGCACAGCTCGCGCCCCATGCCGATCGGCCAGTTCATCGGCACCGAGCGGATGCCGAGCACGCGCTCGATCTCCTCGAGCAGCTCGAACGGATTCTGACCCTCGCGGTCGAGCTTGTTGATGAACGTGAAGATCGGGATGCCCCGCTTGCGGCATACCTGGAACAGCTTGATCGTCTGCGCCTCGACGCCTTTGGCGACGTCGATCAGCATGACCGCGCTGTCTGCCGCGGTCAGCGTACGATAGGTGTCTTCACTGAAGTCCTGGTGACCCGGGGTATCCAGGATGTTCACGTTTTTGCCGGCATACTGGAACTGCATGACCGACGAAGTGACGGAGATGCCCCGCTGCTTTTCGATCTCCATCCAGTCGGAAGTCGCATGGCGGGCGGCCTTGCGCGCCTTGACGGAGCCGGCGATATGGATCGCGCCCCCGTACAAGAGCAGCTTTTCAGTCAAGGTCGTTTTACCCGCGTCGGGGTGAGAAATTATCGCGAAGGTGCGGCGCTTCGCCACTTCCTGCTTCAATTGATCGCGTGTCGCTTGGCTCATGAATCACGGATTCCTCTCTTGGACAATATGGCAGTTTACATTATAGCATATTGTGCCCGGTCGAGGCGGGTGAACCTGCGGCGCGGCTTAGGAGTTCGGGACGGTCCGCAAACGGCGAAAAGCCGCAAAGCACCGACATTTGGGCGCTCCACGGCCTTCCGCCTTACTTGCAGCTTTACTTGCAGCCGAATTTTTAACAAGGCCTTCTGCCGCGTCCCAGCTGCGTCAGTGCGCCAGCGGCGCGTCGCCGTCCTCGCGCTTCTTCAGCACTTCCTTCTTCAGGAACCAGCACAGCACAAAGGCGATACATACGAACACGATCGAGATCACGTACAGGTTGTGATAGGCGTCCGCGAACGCCGTCTTCACCTGCACGAGCAGGTCAGGCGCGAGCCCCTTCGGAATGCCGCCGGTCTGGATTTGGTTTGCGGTACCTTCAGGAAGCTCGTTGGCGATGCCCGCGATGCCGTTCTTGATATCGCCGGCGAGCAGCGAGCCGAACACGCTGAGGCCGATGGACGCGCCGATCGATTGGAAAAGCTGCACGGTCGACAGCGCGATCCCGCTCTCTTCCTTGCTCACCGATTCCTGCACGATCAGATTGTCGCCGCCGAACAGCGCGCCGAGTCCGACGCCCATGACGACGAAGGCGATGACGACGGACAGGACGCTGACGTCGATGCCGAACTGCAGCATGAGGATCAGGGCGACGATCGGCAGCGTGAACGACAGGATAAAGATCGTACGATATGCGACCCGCGTGATCAGGAACCCGACCAGGATACTGAAAGGAATGGCGCCGCCCATGAATGCCAAGTTCAGATAGCCGGAAGCCCTTGGCGACAGTCCCATGACGTTCTGCGCGAAAAACGGAAAGTTGGCGAAGGTGCCCATCACGCCGAGCATCAGAATGAAAACGATACTCGACAGCACGACGACGTTGCGGTTGCGGAACAGGTGAAGCGGGATAATCGGCTCCTCCACGCGCCGTTCGATCCAGATGAGCAGCGCCGTCAGGATGACGAACATGGCGAGCATGCCCACGATGAGCGGCGATCCCCACGACAGGCCCTGCGTTTCGATGAGCACTGGCGCAAGCAGGAGAGACAGCAGAGCGAGCATGAGCGTCGCCGCGCCGAGCCAGTCGATCTTTTTCTTCTCTTCGCCTCTCTTTTCCACCATGCCGATCCACATGACCGCCGCGGTCAGGATGCCGAACGGCAGGTTGATCAGGAAGATCCAGTGCCAATTGACGTGCGAAATGAGCTCGCCGCTGATCGTCGGACCGAGCAGTTGCGGTAGAATCATCAGCGGACCGAACAGCGCCTGCAGCTTGGCGCGCTGCTCGAGTTCGTAAGTGTCGCCGAGGATGACCATCGCCAGCGGCATCAGTCCGCCGGCGCCGATGCCCTGGATGCCTCGCCCGACGAGCAGCATCGGCATCGAATGCGCAAGGCCGCACACGAACGAGCCGGCGATGAACAGCCCGATACACGCAAGGTAGATCCGTTTGCGACCGTACAGGTCGGCCAGCTTGCCGAGAATCGGCATGAAGAGCGTCATCGACAGCATGTAGATGCCGGCGACCCACCCCATGAGCGGCAGCCCGTGCAGATCGCGGATGATCGTCGGCATTGCCGTCGAGACGATCGTCTCGTCGAGCTCCGCAAAGATGAGGCCGAGCATAAGCCCGGTCAGCACGAGCGCTTTGTTGTTTTTCCGTCCGATCGCGGCTTGCGCGAGTGGAGCGATAGACATTTGCGTTTGCACCCCTTTAATAGCGCGCAGCCGCCGCCGATAGCGGCAAAGCTACGCTTTGAACTGCCGTCATCGTACGACGGCTTTGTGAACTGAATATGAAATGATAGGTCGGCTAATCGAAAGGCCCGGCTTCTAGTGTCCGCCTGGCGTCATGCCGGCCTTCTCGCCCTTGCCCGGAAGCTCGAGCTTGGAGCGGCCCATGAAGAAGACCGCGACGAGCGCGAGGCCGGCCGGCACGAGCGCCCACAGGAACATCTCGGCGATCGAGGACGACAACGCATCCACGATCTTGTGCAGCACGTCTTCCGGCATTTTAACGCGGTTCTCCGGCGTGAGCGACTGGCGAATGTCGCCCAGCGCGCCCCCCTGCGCATTGCCCGAGCCGGCGAACGCCTCTTTGAGCTTGTCGGCGAGCGTATTGCGCTGCATGATGCCGAATACGGTCAAGCCGACCGTCATCCCGAGCGAACGCACGAATGACATCGTCGAGCTCGCCGAGCCCCGTTGGTTCGCCTCGAAACCGTGCATGCTGGACATGCCGAGTACAGAGAATGAGAAGCCGACGCCGACACCCGTCACGATCATGTACCAGACGAGCGTCGCCCTGGACGTGTCCGGCGTGATCGTGGACAGCAAAGCCGCTCCGATCACGAGGATGACGCCTGACAGGATCATGACGTTGCGATAGGAAGTCTTCATCGCGAGGAACGCGCCGATCTGTGACGAGACGACCGAGCCTAGCGTCAGCGGGAGCAGGATCAGGCCCGAATTGGTCGCGGAGCCCCCGTTCACCCCCTGTACGAAGATCGGGATGTACATGGCGAATGTGATGAACGCCGCGCCGTAGAACAATCCCGCCACCGTGCTCGAGGCGAACAGCTGTCTGCGGAACATGCTGTAGGAGATGATCGGGTCCGCCGCTTTCGTCTCCGCGTAGAGGAAGATGGCGAAGAGGACGAAGGCCGCTGCGAACAGCGAGACGATCCGCGTAGAATCCCAGGCATACGTGCCTCCGCCGAGTTCCAGCGCGAACATGAGGCAGACGACCGCGCCGACGAGCGTCGTGGCGCCCCACCAGTCGATCCGCTGTTTCAGATGGACGCGGGATTCCTTGTAGCCGAACACGATCAGCGCCAGCGCGACCAGGCCGAGCGGCAGATTGATGTAGAAAATCCAGCGCCAGTGAATATGATCGGTGATGTAGGCGCCAAGCAATGGGCCCGCCAGGCTCGACGTGCCGAACACGGCACCGAAGACGCCTGATATGCTGCCACGCTTCTCAACGGGAATGACATCAAACAAAATCGTGAAGGCGATCGGCACGAGCGCCCCGCCTCCGATGCCTTGAATGGCCCGATAGATCGACAGCTCCGTTATGCTCGTCGCCGTCCCGCATAGAATCGAGCCCAGCAAGAACATAATCATGCCGAAAATGAAAAACCGCTTGCGACCGTACATGTCGGACAGCTTGCCGAAGATCGGCATGCCCGCCATCTCGGTCACGAGATAAGCCGACGTCACCCAGACGATCTTGTCGTAATCGCCGAGCTCGGAGACGATGGTCGCCATCGCCGTGCCGACGATCGTATTGTCGATGGCAGCCACGAAGATACCGAGCATCAGTCCGGCGAGGACGATGCCCAGCTTGTTGCCTGGTATTGCATTCATGATTGAACCTCCTTGATCAAGGTAATGGACTAGGTACTTGGTAAACGGCCGCTTAGCGGTTGCCCCGGCTTCAAGCCCGGATTAAATCTTCACCCGCTCTCCCACCGTCGATCCCCCGTCCACGCGGAGCTCGCGGCGGTATTCGACGCGTCCGATACTGCAGCCTGGGCCGATGATCACGTCCCGTCCTCGCACGACGTCGGCCGTCGTGTACTGAAGCTCGACTTCGTCTCCTTCGATGACGCCCGTCTTCAGCGTGGCGGGGCCGCCGGGCGACACCAAGTTCTTGATGGCGCCGATCCGGCTGCGCCTCACGCGAAGCCGTCCGCCGCCAAGTTCGCCGACGGAGCTGGGACCGAACAGGCTCAGCTCGAGCCGCTCCGCGCTCAGCAGCCCGGCGCAGACGATCCCGCCGCGCAGCTCGGCTTCGCCGAGCTCGACGTCCCCGTCCGCGGTGATTTGACCGTCCAGCTTCACTTTTTCGCTGCGCAAATCTCCTTTGACCTTGACCTCCCCGGTGCCCCGGATCTCGGCGCTGGCCATTCCTGCCTCAACGTCGCACACGCCGGTGAACCTGACAGCGGCAGCTCTCAACTGTCCGCGCACGTGAACCTCTCCGGTGCAAGCCAGCCGCTCGCAATCCAAATCCCCTCTGATCTCGCATTCTCCCGTGATCTTCACCTGTTCGTAGACCCCTCCGTTCGAGGAGCTTGTGCCGACCATTTTAAGGTCATGTTTTCCCTGGTTAACCATGCAGTCTCGCCTCCTCTCCAATACGAGCCGACGGATGCTTGCGCAGCTCCGTCCGGTACTCCACGCGTCCGATGACGCAGCCTTTGCCGATCGTCACCCGGTCTCCCCGCACGATATCCGCCGTGGCATGATCCAGCTCGATCGCGTCGCCTTCGACGACGTCGGCCTGCAGCTCCGGCGTGAAGCGGGGCAGCATCCACTGCCATAATGAGCGCCAGGCTCCCGTCCTTCCCTTGCCGATCCGGATCGACTCTCCGCCGATCTCCTTCGCCGTCGATCTGCCCTGCAGCTTCAGCTTGATCGTGCCCGCATTCAGCAGCCCGCCGATTTTAAAGGCGCCTTCGCCTTCAAATAAATCCGCCTCGCAGTTCCCGCCTACGTTAAGCATGCCGCTGAGCTTTAGCTGCTGACCCGCGTATGCGCCTCCAACGTCTATCATGCCGTCTAAGACAGCCTTTCCCGCCGTAATGCTGCCTCCGACCGCCATCGTCCCGTCGACGTCTAGCTCGCCCGCCGCCAAGTTGCCGCGAATGCGGATCTGGCCGTTCACGTCGAACACTTGCGCTTCGATATCCGTCTCCACTTTGCATACGCCGTTAAGATCCACGTTCCTGTAAGCGCCGCCCGCAGCCGTTCCGATACCGTCCATTTTCAGATCGCCGAGCATTCCGTTCGTCATGACTATCCCTCCTCTTTAGTTGAGCTTGCTCCGCAGTTGTTCAGCAATCTCCGTAATCTGCAGCTTGGCCACGACCTTCGTCCCGGGATCGAAGTACAGCTCCGACGGCGACGGCGCGAGCGCGAACAACGACACGCCCATCTTGCGCGCGAATACGAGCTCGCATGGCTTGCCTTCGAAGCGAGGAAAGTGACTTCTCAGCGTCTCCATCATCGGGCCGCTCTCCTCCAAGCTGATCTCGCCTGCCGTCAGCAGTTGGTCGACCGCGTACAGGAACAACAGTTGTTCGAAAGAATAGGCTTCTTGTCCGTTCAGCTGACCCGGCGCGCTAAAGCGATTAACGACCAACTCCGAAACAATGTTACGCTCTATTAACTCACGCCGGGATAGACCAAGATCGATTTGGTAAGGCGACAATTTCCCTGCGAGTTCGTCCAGTGACAAGTCTTCCTTCATGTTCATGATCCGGTCGATTCTCGCCAAGATCATTTCTTTCGGAAAAAAGGTCTCCTGCCCTGTAAAGGTGGACTTGCGGATGAACCAGTCCTCCGGAATAAGCTGCTTGCGTTTCCAGCGATACAGCTGTCCGTAGGAGATGCCCGTTAGCTCCAGCAGATCCTTTTTGGATATCAATTCGCGATCCATGTTTTTCACCTCTGCAAACAATGTAACATAACACTGTTACGTTGTAAATAAGGTGATTGCCTATCTTCTGGTTGTTATTGTAAACGCAGCGCCGAAAACGCGCTTCGGTCTCCGGCAGCGATTGAAGCTCGGTCTCTAGACCGATGCAGCGCGCACGCTTACTTATCCGTACAAAAAAACGGGACGCGTTTGCGTCCCGTTCGATGATAGGAATACGGCCTCAGTCTCCGATCAACAGCGCTCGCGCCGGCGCCGCGTCAATACCGGTAAGCTTGAGCGGCGCGATGACGAGCCAGTACGATCCCGGCTCGACGTCCTTAAGGCGAAGCCCTTCGACGATCACAACGCCGGCCCGCATGAGCGTGCGGTGCGTCGGGTATTCTTCCTGCGCCCGCTCGATGCCGAGCGCGTCCGTCGCGGCGATGGCGATGCCAATATCGGCCAAGTATCGGGCGCCGTCCTCGCGCAGGAAGACGAAGTCCATCAGGAACTCCTCGCTGTAGGAGCTGCTCGTCTTGAACAGCAGGCGTTCGCCCTTCTGAATGTTAAAAGGCAGGAGGTCTTCCTTCGTAATGCAGTCCTTCACATGCGTCAGATCGAGCACGCGCGCGGGTCCGACGAGCCGCTCCAGCGGAATCGTCTCGATCGTCTCTCCCCCCGCCAGCATGTGAAGCGGCGCATCGACGTGCGTGCCCGTATGCACGTTCATGGTCAGCAGGCTCTCGTGAGGCTTGCCTTGATCGTGGTTTTGCACATTTTCAATGCGCGGCTTCTTGGCTTCGTAGTTCTTCCATACTTGCATGCCTTCTTCGATCGTCATACTGATATCGTAAATGCGCGGCATCCGTTCGTCCCCTCCCGAATAAAGGCTGCCCGCGACGACGGGCAGCCCTGTATTTACTTGCCGGTATTGCTGACCCAGATGACGTTGTCCTCGTCCTGTCCGTTAACCGGCCACCAGTGGTATCCGTCCTGATGAAGCAGCTTGTGCGCTTGCTGCGGGCCCCAGGTGCCGGCGGAGTAGTGGGCGAGATCGGAGGCGTGCTCCTGCCAGGCCGCAGCGATCGGGTCGACCAGCTGCCAGGCGGCAGCGAGTTCGTCCCAGCGCGTGAAGTAAGTCGAGTCGCCGCGGGCCGCATCGAACAGCAGACGCTCGTAGGCTTCCGGCGTGTTGATGCCGACCTGGCAGCTTTGGCAGAACTCCATCGCCACGGGCTGCACGGTCATCTCGTTCCCCGGCTTTTTGGCGTTGATGCGGATGTAGATGCCCTCCATCGGATTGACCCGGATGACGAGCAGGTTCGGCTGCAGCTGCTGACGGCTCGCGAACAGCAGGTTGCCGGGAACGTTCTTGAACTCCACGACGATCTCGGTCGATTTGACCGGCAGACGCTTGCCGGTGCGCACATAGAACGGCACGCCCGACCAGCGGAAGTTGTCTACGAACAGTCGCGCCGCGAAAAACGTCTCCGTCTTCGAATCCTCGGGGACCGAATCCTCCTCGCGGTAGCCCTTGAGCGCTTGGCCTCTCAGCTCGCCCGACGTATATTGGCCGCGGATGACGCGCTCGCGCACCTCGTCTCCCGACTTGAAGCCGCGCAGGGAGCGCAGCACTTTGACCTTCTCGTCGCGGATCGCTTCGGGATCCAGGTGGCTGGGCGGTTCCATCGCGATCATCGTCAGCATCTGCAGCATATGGTTCTGCACCATATCCCGGAGCGCGCCGGACTTGTTGTAGTAAGCGCCGCGCTCCTCGACGCCGACTGTCTCGGACAGCGTGATCTGGACGTTGGAGATATGCTGCTTGTTCCATAGCGGCTCGAAAAAGGCGTTCGCGAAACGAATGACCTCGATGTTCTGCACCATTTCCTTGCCCAGGTAATGGTCGATGCGGAACACCTCTTCCTCGCGGAACACGTGGCGGATCTCCTCGTTCAGCTTGGACGCCGACGGATAATCGTAGCCGAACGGCTTCTCGATGACCAGACGGTGCCAGCCGGTGCTCTCCAGCATGCCCCCGTCCCGCAGATTGCGCGAGACGGTGCCGAACAGCTCGGGTGCGAGCGCCAGATAGAACAGACGGTTGCTCGGGATCGCATAGCGCGCTTCAAGCGCCTCTGTCGAAGCCTTTAGTTCGCGGAAACCGTCCACGTTGCCGATGTCGAGGGAATGGTAGGTAAACCGCTCGGCGAAGCCCTGCCATTCGGATTCGTCCCCAATCTTGTAGCGGCAAAATTCCTTGATCGACTCGAGGACGTCCTCGCGGAATTGCTCGTCCGTGCGCGGACGTCGCGCAAGGCCGACGATAGCGAACCGGTCGCCGAGCTTGCCTTCGCGGTAGAGGCTGTATAGCGCCGGGAACAGCTTGCGGCGGGCCAGGTCGCCCGTCGCTCCGAAGATAAAGTAGACCGCGCCTTCGGCGGTTACGTTGTCGATCTGTTGGTCCGTCATGTGTTCGTCAACTCTCTATGTGGTAGGATAGCGCTTGTCGCGCTTCGGCTTGTTCATTAAGTAATGGCTGTCACTGCATCGCTTTAAAGCCCAGGCTTGTGCACCTGTACTCTTGCACAGTAGTTTATCATAATTGACTTCGCTAAGCTATTCTTTTGGAGGTTTTTGACAGGCTCTTCGGGTGTTTCAGGCGCATGAAGTTCGGGTAAATGTGCATAACTTGCAGTAGAGCGATTCCGAGCAACCACCAGGGAGGACAGTGACATGGCCATACGTCTTAGCAGCTTGAACGGCTCCGCCCGGTTTACGCGGGTCGCGCCCGTGAATAGAGTGATCCCGCCAGTGCCGTTCCAGGAAGTGCTGGACGAAGAGAGCTACCGGTATGTGCCTGACGACGGCGAATCCCGGCGCGCGCCCGCCCAGGCCCCGCTGCCTCCGCACGTCAAGCGCGCCGCGGCGGCCGCTTCGTCGGTCATTCAACAGGCCATCGAAGTGAATCGGGCCGTCGACAATGTGTATGCTGATCCGTCAGAAGAGACGATGTCCGAGCTGCAGGATCAAGCGGAGCGCTTAAGCCGCCGCCTGCAGACCGAGCAGGAGCTTCAGATCGATCCCGCGATAGGCGAACGCTTGTCCGCGGCCTACTCGCCGATGGGTTGGCGCCGGGTGGCGGAACCGCTGACCGAACAATCCCCTTGGCGGATGATACCCATCCGCGAAGCGATCTATACGGATCAGATGCAGCTTCAATCACTGTACCCCGACACGGGATTGCTTCTGAGCGCGGAAGCTTGATCGATAACGGGCAAAACGGGACGCCGCAGCAAATGCTGCGCGTCCCGTTTTTTATATATGGCTGACCTCGACGGCAAGGACCGATGCGATGAGCGCTCTTTCCCGACGACGATATTCAAACGATGAGGTTCCCCGGCCGGCCAAGCAAATATCCCTGGGCGTATCTCACCCCCATCGCCATCAGCTTGTCCAGCTCTTCCTGCGTCTCCACGCCTTCGGCGATCAGGCCGATGCCCATCCGGTCTGCCGCCTGAACGAGCGTATCGAGCATATGCGACTTGAACGTATCCGCATGTACGTCGCTCACGATCGAGCGGTCCACTTTGATATAATCCGGCTTCAGTTCCACGATCGAAGACAAGGAAGAATAGCCTGCCCCGACGTCGTCGATCGCGATTCGATAGCCTTGGTTGCGATAGTGCGCCAGTACGCGCTGCACGGATCCGAAGTCCCGTATGCTCGATCGCTCCGTGATCTCGAAGACGACCTGGTCCGGCGTGAGGCCGTGCGCCCTGAGCAGCGCGAGCGTCTTCCACGGCGCGAACTGCGGGGCATCGATAATGCGCGGCGACAGATTTAAGAAGAGCTTCCGCTCTTGGCCGATGCCGGCGCAGCCCGAGATCGCCCGCTCTCTGGCGACACGGTCCAGGGCATAATCCATCCCCGCCCGCTCTGCAAATTCGAACAAAGCCAGCGGTCCGTCGAAAACATCGGCAGCCAGCGGCCGCGACAAGGCCTCGAAGCCGAGAGGTAGACTTTTTTGCAGGTCGACGATAGGCTGGTATACCGATCGCAAAGCCTTCTCTTCGATGAGCCGCTCCAGTTCGCCCAACCTAAGCGCTTCGTCCAGCGCGTCTTTGTTTTTGCCGTTCTGCATCGCCTCGCGAGCCATCTCGTGCAGCTTGCGTCCGGAGGCTTCGCCTCTTTCCAATATGCCGAAGGCGGTACCGGCATGTAGCGACATTCCGGCGGGCTGCTCCAGCGCCCCCGTCAGGGGCTCAAGCAGACGCTGTTTGTACAATCTAGCGGCCAGCATCAGCTCGCGCCTGAACGGACCGGCATCCGCTTGCTTGGCTGCGCAAAAAAAGAGCATGAGGTCGTTATGCAGCCACTTCACCGCATAAGGCAGCGCGTCGCCGAAGCATTCCTGAAGCAGCTCCTCCGCCCTCTTTTTCCATCGCGCCTCGACCCAGGAATTGGCCATTCCTTCCGAACCGCTCCAATAAAAATACAAAAGGGCCGCCTCTCGATCCGCAAACCGGGAAATGCCGGGCTCCGGATACGTTCCCAACGCCATTCTGTCTCCTCCTTCAGTACTCTTAAACCTGCTCCTCGAATGACGCTTCGAACGCCCCGCTTATGGCGTACGCGCTTCCCGGCATTCCTTTCGCCTTCTTTTTGCACGCAGCGGCCAGTCGCGACAGTCCTTCATGACTGACGGTCCGCGAGCCGTCCCAACAGACGACCGCGATGGACAGCGACACGCCGGGCTGCGCGACTGTCACGCCGTGCCGGTCCACCACGGACGACGGACGAGCCGAGCCGTACATCGGATCGACGCCGGCCTGGAACCGCCCGATGAACGCGCGGCAGCGGGCTTCGGGGTCGCAACCGTCGCTGATCGAGATAAAGTCGTCGCCGCCGATATGGCCAAGGAAGTGCCCTTCGCCTTCCTCTTCGCTGAGGACCGAACCGAGCACGGAGGCGGTATAGCGGATCATGTCGTCTCCGGCGCTGTAGCCGTAGCTGTCGTTAAACCATTTGAAATAATCGAGGTCGGCGTAGTACACGCTGAACGGCTTGCGCAGCTTGATGCGGCTCTCGATCTCGCGGCGAATGATATCGCCCCCCGGCAGCCCCGTGAGCGGATTGACGCGGCGCGCCGCCTCTGCCTGCAGAGATGCGAACGATTCGAGCAGCGCCTTGACGGTGACTCCGCCCTTGTATCGGCCTTGTTCCGTGACGATCACCGTGTCGTACAGCTGCGAATCCGGCCTGTCCATGGCCAGGCGGGCGACGGCCTCCACCTGCATGTCCGCGTCGGCGACGAGGGGAGCTGCTTCCATGATCTTGTCGATCGTCCGGTTCCAGTAGAGAGGCATGCCGAACTTCGAGGCCAACATCCGGTTCAGGCGATCCCGCGTGATCAATCCGCAAGGCCGTCCCGCGGTCTCCACGACGATGCTATGGGAATCCGGCTGTTCTTCGAACCATTCCGCCGCCGCCGAGACCGGCGTTGACGGCGGCATCGCGACCATCGCCGTCGCGAGTTTCCCGACCGTCAGGCCCGCTTCTTCTTGTCCCCATCCGTCGGATAGCTTCACTTCGGATTCTTTAGCGGCATGCCGCGCGGTCGCCTCCGCGCTCTCACTCGTATCTAACGCTTGTAGGGCAAGTCCCGCGGCTTCCAGCATGCCTTCGATGAGCTGCTGCTCCGCAATGCGGCCGTTCGGACGCACAGGAAGCGGGACATAGCCGAATCCGATCGGGAGCGGACGGCCGGATTCCTCGGCCATAAGCCTCCGCAGTTCCGCCTCGGTCTCCAAGAGCGCGCTGCGCTGGCCGTGTTCTTCTCCGGGAAGCCGAACCGCAAGTACAAGATTCCGGTCTCCGTGCCAACCCCATTTAACGTACGCCCGTCCCTCCGCCCATTGCTTCAGCTTCTTTTTCGGCCAAGGAGGCTGATCCTGCCCTAACCGCCCCGCCAGCATAACCGCTATTCCGTCGGGAGTCCCTCCGCCTAATGTCCTGATACACGCCGGATCCAGAAGACTTTTCACCCATTTGCCCATGGTAGCCGCCTCCACTGACAACCTGCTTATTTCCTATTGTAAGCTTGAATCGTTAACGCAAGGTAATTTTTACCGTCAGAAAATAAAAAATTGTCGACCGTAGTCGAACACAAAATGAAAAAGCCGCGTGACCGGCACCTGGGGCGCGGTTCAAGCGGCTGCTATAGGAAAGCTAATCGGCTTCGATCTAATCTATTCGGCCAAGCCGTTGCGGTGCGCGTAGATCGCGGCCTGCGTGCGGTCCTCGACGCCGAGCTTGCTGAACATATTGGTGAGGTGATACTTCACGGTCTTGATGCCGATGAACAGCTCGTCCGCGATCTCTTGGTTGGACTTGCCCTGCGCGATGAGCTGAAGCACCTCCATCTCCCGTTCGGTTAACTCCTCGTGCGGGTGGGCCTCTGTCTGCGCCGGTCTACGGAACCGGTTCATCATCTTGGAGGCGACCTGCGATTCGAGCACCGACTGTCCCCGCGCCGCCGCGCGAATCGCGTCGGCGATCTCGTTCGCCCGGGAAGTTTTCAGCAGATAGCTGAACGCGCCCGCTTCGATGACCGGGTACATCTTCTCATCGTCGAGAAAGCTGGTCAGGACGATGACGCGGCAGTCCGGCTGTTGCTCAAGCAGACGCCTCGTCGTCTCGATGCCGTCCATCCCGTCCATCACCAGGTCCATCAGAACGACATCCGGTTCATAAGCTTTGGCCAGCCGGAGTCCTTCCTGGCCGTTGCCCGCTTCCCCTACCACTTCGATGCCGTCTTCCGTTCCCAATACGGCGGCCAGCCCGATTCTCACCATCTCGTGATCATCGACCAGCAGCACTTTGATCGGTAGTTGCTCCGCCATCTTCCCACCCTCTCTCTTCCGTCATGATCGGTACCCGAATCTCGATACGCGTCCCCTTGCCTGGCGCGCTGGCGATATTGAGCGAGCCGCCCAGCTCGTTCACCCGCTCTTCCATGCTTACGATGCCGTATGAAGCGTGCTTTTTTTCCTGCAGATCGAAGCCGACGCCGTCATCGCGGATCGCGAGCCGGACCGTGTCGCCTCTTCTATGTAAGGCGATGTCCATTCTGCTGGCACGGGCATGCCGCAGCGTATTGGACAGCGCTTCTTGTACCATTCGGAACAAATGGTTTTCGATGCCTTTGTTGAGCGGCAGGTCATCGTCCATGTCGAGCGAGATATCGATGTCCACCTTCGCCTTCATTTCCTTCACCAGCTCCGGGACCGCCTGGGACAGCCGCTTGCCCTCCAGATGCACCGGCCGCAGATGGAGCAGCAGCGCGCGCATCTCGGACTGGGCGACCGAGGACATCTCTTCGATGAGGGTGATCTGGCGTCGCGCTCGCTCGAAGTCCTGATCCATCGTACGGCCGACGGCCGTCGCCGTCATGGCGATGGCGAACAGCTGCTGGCTGACCGCGTCGTGGAGCTCGCGGGCGAGCCGCTGCCGCTCCTCGACGACGGCGGTCATCCGCGCCTTGGCCGCCAGCTCCGTATTGTTCGTCGACAGGCGCTGCAGCGAGGCGACCTGCTCCTCCCACTTGCGGCTGAAGCGCACGAGCTGCTCCGCCAACAGACCGATCTCGTCCTTGCCCATGTTCGGCAGCGGCTGCACCGGATTGCCCCGCTCCATGAGCAGCAGCGCATGGCGCATATGCTCGATGCGGCTGCGCGTCGGCAAGCTTCTGAACAGACCGAAGCCGACGCCCGCTACGATGAGGACGCCGACTGCTGTCAGACCGAAGGTAATGACCGAAGACCAGGATTCGAAGGGAGCCGCGAGGCCCTGACTCTCCAACAGATAGATGACGACGAAGCCGATCCCGAGGGAGAACAACACAGCTTCGCCGATATGACGCCAAACCATTCGCTCTCCTCCTTAGATCGGCCGGATACGGATATTGCCGACGACATAATAGAACTGCAGCTTGATCTGCTGCTCCTGTCGCGCGAGCCCCGGCGAGCTCCACGACAAGCGGCGCATCATGCCGCCGTCCCCTTGTCCGTCGAGCGTCACCTGCCCGAGCAGCACGTTCGCCTCCACTTGGACGTTGTAATCCTCCGGGACGACGATCTCGATGTCGCCGACCAGCCCCTGCAGAACGAGGGTCGTCACGTTGTCCTCCGGCACCGCCCCGGTCAGATCCAGCCGGACCTCCCCGTACAGATGCCAGCAACCCATCGAGCGAAGCACCCAGCCCGGCCGGTCTTCCCGCATGTTCAGGATCAGACGCGGCCTGCTGACAAATCCGCCTCCGGTAGGACGAACGCGGAGATAATAAACGGCGGCCAACACGAGACCCAGCGCCAGCACGAAGCCGATCTGGTTGACGACCAGCACGATGGCGCTCACGGCGATGACCGCGACGGACAAGCGGCTGCGGTCCTGCCGGTAGCGCTCGATGCCCAGCCACAGCAAGATGGCCGCATTGATCGTCGCGAAGCCCGCGATCGCGCCCAGCGCCAGGTAGAGGCCGGCGGCGATGAGCACCAGCGACTTTCTGGACAAGTTCAGGTTCTTCACGTCGGCCGCCTCCTCTCCCGTACGATCGTCTGCGCAGCGGCGTTTTCCCTTTTTTATCACGGCTAAAGCCATAACGGACGATGGTCCGTTATGGCCTTCAGCGAGCATCCTTGCTAGCATACCACATGTTGCCTGCGCCGTGAATGCCCGCTTGGTCCTTCGGCTTATTCAGCCGATGCGGACGGAGGCGCGATGCGGTTCTTCAGCGCAGCCAGCTCTTGGTCGACCTTCATCGCTTTGGCCGGATCGACGGAGGACGGTGCGACGGACACGCCGCCGAACGGAGCGCCAGGCAGTCGGGCGACGTCCGCTTCCGCTTCCATCTGAAGGATTTTCTCCTCCATCCGGTAGAAGCCGCGGGAAGCATTGCCACTCTCGATCGTGTGCGTCTGGCTCGATTGCGCCAGCTGCTTGCGCGCCTTGGCCATTTGAGCGCGAGCCGCGAGCTCGTTGCGCTTGTTGCGCAGCTTGTAGAACTCTTCCTTCATCTCATGCAGCTGTCCGGTCAGCTCGGCGACCTGCGCGCTCGCTTGGCTGTGCAGCTCTTGCAGACTGCCCGCCTGACCTTCGTAGTAGACTTTCTCCTCGAGCAGCTTGCGGGCGATGCCCTCGTTGCCTGCGAGCAGCGCTTGTTCCGCTTGGCCGATGCGCTCCGCGGAGATGCGGACCGCTTCGTCGAGACGCTGCTTCAGCCGGCGCTCTGCCGCCATTTGCCGCGCTACCGTCACTTCGGCATCGCGAATCTCGACTTCCATATCGCGAATGTATTGGTTAAGCATGACTACCGGGTCTTCCAGTTTGTCCAGCAGCTCGTGCACCGATGCCTTCGTCATGTCCTTCATTCTTTGAAATACGCCCATTGTTTTATTCTCCCTTCGATTGTTGTTCAAATTTGGTGATGCGGGCCTTCAGTTCTTCGATTTCTTTCTTAAGCGCCTTTTTCTCGATATCCTCCATCATCGCGTCAAGCGTAGAAGCCGACTGCGCGGACGGTGCGGCGGTTTGCGGTGCGGGCTTGGCTGCCGGAGCGGCAGGACCCGGACCGGGCCAAGCGCCGCCGGAATTCCAAGAGGACGCGGGCGGTGCCGGCGGACGCTGTTGCGGAGGCGTCCAGCCGCCGTGCTGCGATGGAGGCGCCCAGCCGCCCTGTCCGGGAAGCGGACCGCCGAAGGCGCTGCCGCCGCCGATGTCCGAATCGCGGGGAATGATGAACCCGGCGATGATATAGACGAACAGCACGGTGCCGCCGGAGAAAACGGTCACGATGACGAGCAGGATGCGCAGCAGCGTCGCGTCTACGCCGAGGTAGTCGGCAAGACCGCCGCATACGCCGAACAGCTTGCGGTCGCGTGTCGATCGGTACAACTTGCGCATCGGTTACCCTCCTTGTTCCAGCTTGCGTTTCAGATTTTGCAGCTCGCGGTCCACGGCTTGGGAGACGACCGTGCCGGCCTGGTACACGAGCTCCTGGCCCATGCGCCGCAGATCCCGCAGGCTCTTGGTCTCCAGTTCCATGTCGGTGAGCCTGTCGTCCACCTTGCGCAGCATCTGCGACGGATCCGCACTGCCCGGCGCGAAGCGGGCGTTAAGCCGTTGCTGCAGCTTCAGCGACTCCATGCGGGCAATGTAGAATTGCCTGCGGTCGTACACGCTGCGGTACTCCTCGCGCAGCTCCTGGAGCAGCTGCTCGAGCTCGAGCAGCTCGCCGCGGCTCTGCTCGTACAAGCCCTGGTAGCGCTCCGCCCGCTCCTCGTGAGCGACCTTGTCGGCGAGCGCCAGCTTCGCGGCGCCCTCCTCGCCCGCCTTAAGCGCAGTCAGGGCTTGTTCTTCCCTGCGCTGCGCCCACAGCTGGGCGTCTTTCAACTGCTTGTGCATTTGGTCCGTATGGGCCGCGTACTGCCGCTGCAGCACCTCGCATTGGCAGATCTCCTGGTGCGTCGACCAAAGGAACTGATCGATGAGCCTTACCGGATCCTCTGCTTTGTCCAGCCGTTCGTTCAACGAAGCGACCGTAATGTCACGAACTCTTTTCACTACGCTCATTGGTCTATCCTCCTTTGCTTACCATCTGCGGGTACGACCCGACGTCGATTTTCCGTTTAGCATCGAGAGCCCTAGTACGATCAGCCCGATCGCCGCGACCCAGAAGATCACGACCGACAGCTTGCCGAGAAGCATGAAGCCGCCGATGATGCCGATGACGATACCGATCAACCGGTAACCGTTGCGCCATGCCATCACGCCGAGACCGATGATCGCGATCGGGATCAGCAGACCGATGACCCACCCGACTAAATGACCCAACTTACCGAAGAGAAGCAACACGCCGAGCGCGATCAGCACCACGGCCCAACCACTGTTCTTTTTCAACTCGTCTCACCCCTTTGCGTCGTATCCTGCTTGCTTTACCTCACAAACTCATTGTAAACGTTCCGGCACTCCCGGATAACGGACCCGCGCATGGAATTCGCCCTGGACTGCAGTCGGGGGTGGATACGGTCTTAGGTGCCAACATTTGCGGGTACCTTTCGAATCGGCTCTATGTTAGCGTGGTTATACGATCGATCGGGAGGTGTTTGGATGCTACGCAAATGCTTCATGATCTGTGCAGCCGGCCTGGTTGCCGCCTCGGCGGCAGGAACTGTCGTTCCTTCCGGACGCGCGGCCGCGGCTGCCACGACCATAGGTACGGCTTGGAGTTCGGAAGGCTGGGGCGAGTCTGCCGGCAGCGCTCCCGCCACCGTGGATGGCAGCGGCAGCGGCCAAGATTCCACAGGTACCGCTTCGTCCCCCATTGAGGCTGTCATTGCCAAAGGCATGCACTATATAGGAACGCCCTACGAGTTCGGTTCCGACCGGAGCACGGACACGACGTTCGACTGTTCGGACCTCATTCGTTGGATTTTCTCCCATGCCGCCGGCATTGAGCTGCCTGCGGACTCGCGGGGCCAGGGCAAATACGTGAAGGATAAGGGCGCCGTTCAAACCGACTGGCACCAGCTTAAGCGGGGCGACCTCATGTTCTTTATGGCCTATCGGGGCGCTTCGGCCTCCGCTTACGGCAGTGCGGCCAAATCGGACGCCAAGATCACGCATGTCGCGCTCTATCTTGGAGACGGGAAGATACTTCAGACGTACTCCAAGGACAGCGGCGGCGTGCGCGTGGACACGCTAGAGGGCTCCACCTGGGAAAAGAGGTTCCTGTACGGCGGCAGCGCGCTTTGATCACCATAAAGAAAGGCTCTGCTCCGGTATCGGGGGCAGAGCCTTTCTTTATATTATAGCCAGGTCCAACTCGGGAACATTGCCGCTTGGCCGATATACGTGCCGTCTTCGTCGGTCACGTTCCACACAATCGCGCGCTCGATACGAAATCGCCGGCCGCTGCCGGATATTCGGACGCCCTCGTAGCCATCGGAATAGCCTTTTTGCCTGACATCGTCCATGAAGGCTTCCCGGACATCGCGCTCCATCGGCTCCGCCGTCAGCCGCGACGGCATCGCGGTGAATGAATCCCAATCCATTTCCCACAGCGATTGCGCGGTCCGGTTGCCGTAATTCAGCACCGGATCCGTCTGCGTCCCGTGCGACAACAGCGCAAAGGACGCGTTGTACAAACAGTCGGCAGCCGTCTCCCCGGGCGCCGGTTCGATCAGGGACTTTCCCGTCACGCGACGATAGCTGTTCAGCAACAAGTCGCTATGCCGCTTCAGCCACTCTCCGTTTCCTGCGAACATGCACGTTTCACGCTCCTTTTCTTCATTTTCTCATTGTACTTCCGTTTCACCTCCGGTCAAGTTGGACAAAAAGAAGTAGCCGCAAGGCCCATTCACGACGAAGCGAGCGGACCGGCGGATAGAATATCCGGCGAGTGGCGCACAATGACATTAACTTTAAAAGGAGGAATTCGAAATGAGCGAGTCCCAGCATATCATCGATAAGGAAGAACAAATCGACACATCTAAGGTGGGCGACACCATCTCCCGAATCGATGCGCCCAAAAAGGACGAGATCCTAAGCAACTTCCAATCGTTCAAAAGCTATCTGAAACGACGGATCGCGCTCGGCGAATCCCTCGGCCTCTCGGAGGAGCAGCTGGCGCAGGTCGCGGAAAAAGTCGCGGATTATCTGGCGGAGCACGAAGATCCGCGCAATGCCGAGGAGAACCTGCTTAAGGAGTTGTGGAAAGTAGGCGAACAGGATGAACGCCATAAGCTCGCGCATATGCTCGTGAGGCTGGCGCAGCAGTCCTGAGCATCCTGCAGCCGCGAATCGCGCTCGGCCGCCGTCCAATGAACGGCGGCCGATCTCTTATCAGGGCAAGGAGGAAGGAAGATGAACAAAAAAAAGAAAAAAAAGACGCTGAGATTTGCCGAGAATCTGTACTGCCGCTTCCAGGATGACGAAGTGCCGGCGATGGGCGCTCAGTTGACCTACTATTTAATACTGGCGATCTTTCCGTTCTTGATCTTCCTGGTCGCCCTGATCGGATTTACGCCGTTCACGACCTGGGATCTGCTTGACGCCATCAACAAAGTGCTGCCGCAATCCAACAGCCAGGTGCTCGTGGAATGGATCGACAACATTCAGAACAATCGCAGCGGCGCACTGCTCTCCTTCGGTCTCATCGGCTCTCTATGGTCGGCTTCGAGCGGCATCAACGCCATCATCCGGGCACTGAACAAAGCCTATGACGAGCCGGAGACCCGTCCCTTCTGGAAAGTTAAGGGCTTATCGCTGATCGTGACGATCGTGCTGACGCTCGTTATTGTAAGCAGCCTCGCGCTGCTCGTATTCGGCCGGTGGCTTGGCGAGTGGATATTTAAGACGTTTGCGCTTCCCGACTTTTTCGACGAAATATGGTCCGTGGCACAGTTCGTGATTCCGATCGCGATCATCGCCCTCGTTTTCACCGCGATGTATAAGTACGTGCCCAACCGCCATTTAAAATTCAAGGAGGTTCTCCCTGGCGCCCTCTTCGCCTCGATCGGCTGGATCGTCGCATCGGGACTGTTCGCTTTTTACGTTAGCAACTTCGGCAACTATACGAAAACGTACGGCAGTCTGGGCGGCGTCATCGTGCTGCTCACCTGGCTCTACATCAGCAGCATCATTGTCGTGCTGGGCGGCGAGATCAACGCGACGCTCGCGTTCGACCGCGAAGGCAAGAGCAAGCCGGAGTGCAAGAAGTACACCCACTCGATCAGCAACGCCTGGAACAAGGTGAAAAACTGGCGCTCTCGTCATGGAGGGGATAAAGGTAAAAAAGCGCCTCCCCATGTGCATACTTAAAGCGCCGTATCGTTTTCATCGAAACAATAATCGCAAATACGCCTTCATCGCGGATTCAGCCGACATGCAGCCGAATATGCGGCACGCGGCGATGCACGCTGAGGGATCAATATAGTTCGGGCCGGAACGACAAGCCCCGCCTAACGCAACCGAATCGAACGATTCTGCGTTTCGATAAGCGGGCTTCCGTCTTCCGGCCCTTTTCGTGCAATACATGTATTATTGCTATTTTTGTCTCATCCTTGCGATCATCGCGGCAGTACGGCTTCTTTGCCAGGTCGCTCGGCTCTCTCCCTGTGCGCCAGGTAGAACAGCAATCCCGTGAATACCGTCCCGCCTATGAAGTTGCCTAAGGCCACGGGTACCCAATTCCACAGCAGCATGTCCCCGACCGAATAGTTCGCGCCCAGCATGAGCCCGGCTGGCAGCAGCGACATGTTGACGATCAAGTGCTCGAAGCCTTGTCCAAAAAAGAGCAGAATCGGCATCCACATGCCCGCGATTTTACCGATTGTCGAGGTCGAGGACAAGCTCATGATCGCCCCGAGCGCGACCATCCAGTTGCAGAGCACTGCCTTGACGACAGCCAGAATCCAGCCGTCGGTGCCTAAATGTATATAAGCGTTCGTTTTGCCCTCGGCCGCTGCGATGACCGCTTGTACGAGCGGATTGCTCATGTCGTGTCCAAGCTTCGTGATAGCCATTGTATACAACGCTGCATACATCACCGCACCGATCACATGACCGAGGAGCGCCCAGGCGAAGCTGGACGCCATCTTGGCTGGCGTCGTCCGTTTCTTGAGCACGGCCAACGGGATGGCTGCGAAGCTCCCGGTGACGAGTTCCAGCCCCAGCAGAACAATCATAACGAAGCCGACCGGGAACAGGATGGCTCCCGCGATCGGCATCTTCGTCTGGATAGAAGCTGTAAAGGCCAGCGTCGTCGCGCAACCGAGTATGGCCCCCGCCAATCCGCTGCGTACGAGCTTCTGCCCGACCGACAGTTTTGCCTTCGCTTCCCCCATAAGAATGAGGTTTTCCAACATCTGTCCCGGCTTCACATAATCCATGTTAACGCCCCCTATGCTGCACTACCGGACGGGCCATACAACAGCCCCGCATGAGCTCGGCCGGCTTCTGGATTCATTATAGTCAAGGGGGATTCGACGCGCTGTGATTAACTTAACAGGGATCAAATATCGTTGCTGACCAAGTGAGACGCCCCCGTCTCGTTTGAATCCTACCGAAACCAAACGACGCAATAAAAAAAGACAGCCCGTAGGCCGTCTGGGGAGGTTAATTTAATAAGACAGCTAACGCAGCGTTACTTACCGACCCGGGGAAACGAGCAGTTCATAACACGCGTCGTTTTCAATTAAAATTGCTCTTGCCGACACGACAATCTGTACATTCTCCGTACTGCCAGATTTTAAAGTGAACTGAACCCCGTCGGACTTGCCGTTCAGACGAAGACTCGGGCTAAAGTGCAACTGGAACAAAATCTGACTCACCTTCGTCAAAAGTGAATCGAAACGGATGCCGACCAGCGCTTGCGAGAGATAGCCGAACAATGTGCAAAACGCCTCGTCGGCTTCCAAAATGAGATCATCCTGCGTGAGCAGGAGCCTACCTACCGATGGAACGGCCTCGTGTCCATTCGTAGGTATCTGTGAGCTCAAGCTCCTGCGACCTTATCGGTTCCCGCTTGCACCTCACGGAGATACTCGGATATAAGCGCGACTGTCTCGTCCGGATGACTGACATGGGGGCAATGGCCGGTTGCCTCCATCATTCGAAAAGTACTGCCGCGAATTTGCTGATGCATATACGCGCCTACTTCCAATGGCGCGATTAAGTCCTCCGTGCATTGCATAATAAACGTGGGTGTCGCTACTTTCGGCAGCACGTCACGGTGGTCTGACAAAAAGGTAGCTCTGGCAAAGACGCTCGCGATTTCGGGATCCACTTTACAAAAGCTCTCCTCCAGCTCCTTTGCCAAAGCAGGGCGGTCTCCATTACCCATGATGATCGGAGCTAGATATCCCGACCACTGCGCATAATCGGTGTCCATAAGTCTTAGCAATCCTTCGATGTCCTCGCGTTCAAATCCGCCGATATAATCGGGAAGATCGTTAATATATCTTGGAGACGGTCCAATCAGGACGAGCTGATCGAACAGCGCCGGTGATTGTACCGAGGCGAGAATGCCGATTAATGCGGCCACCGAATGTCCCACGTAGACGATGTTTTGAATATCCAACGCTTCGCATATCTCCAGCACGTCCGCCGCATATCCGGATAGTTCGCTGTAACGAACGGGATCGTAAGCCTTCTTATCTGAAGAGCCGGACCCTACAAAATCAAATAATACGATCTTCCATTGTTCCTCAAATGCCGGAGCGACAAATCTCCACATGCTCTGGTCGCAACCGAATCCGTGTGCGAAGACAATGACCTTGTCGCCTTTTCCTTTTACGGTTACATGATTCCTGTTGAGAACGCTACGCTTGTCCGACATGCTAACCTCCCGAAGATGAAGCCCAATATTGCCGTGCAATTAATTCGCTATCAATTATTATACTACTTCGTATTCATATGCAACAAATCGCCGCACGCCCCCGATTAAAAAAAGACAGGCGATCGCTCTTCCGATCGCCTGTCTGAAGCTACAGTTCCTATAAAAATAAAAAAACAAGAAATCGTAAATTTCTTGAATCGTTGTTATGGTGCCGGTGAAGGGACTCGAACCCCCACTCCCTCTCGAGAAGCGGATTTTGAGTCCGCCGCGTCTGCCATTCCGCCACACCGGCATGATTAAGTTTTTTGTTTAAATAAAAAATGGCGCGCCCTAAGAGATTCGAACTCCTGGCCTTTAGATTCGTAGTCTAACGCTCTATCCAGCTGAGCTAAGGGCGCGAATATGAAGTTGGAGGCGCCACCCAGACTCGAACTGGGGGTAGAGCTTTTGCAGAGCTCTGCCTTACCACTTGGCTATGGCGCCAAGAACTTAGATGGAGCGGAAAACGGGATTCGAACCCGCGACCTTCTCGTTGGCAACGAGATGCTCTACCACTGAGCTATTTCCGCACATGCAATGGCTGGGGATCTAGGATTCGAACCTAGGAGTGACGGAGTCAAAGTCCGTTGCCTTACCGCTTGGCTAATCCCCAAAGGTAAAGATGGGGCGATCGAGGGGAATTGAACCCCCGAGTGTCGGATCCACAAACCGATGCGTTAACCACTTCGCCACGATCGCCATATTACAAGAGTTGCATTGGCAGGGGCAGCAGGAATTGAACCCACACTAACGGTTTTGGAGACCGCTGTTCTACCTTTAAACTATGCCCCTATAATATTAAGGTAAAACGTGGTGGAGGATGATGGATTTGAACCACCGAACCCGAAGGAACAGATTTACAGTCTGCCGCGTTTGGCCACTTCGCTAATCCTCCATGACTGTAAAACAAATGGTGCCGTCGAGAGGACTTGAACCCCCAACCTACTGATTACAAGTCAGTTGCTCTACCAATTGAGCTACAACGGCATAACCTTAAGGCATTACTCAGATGGTGGCTCGGGACGGAATCGAACCGCCGACACGAGGATTTTCAGTCCTCTGCTCTACCAACTGAGCTACCGAGCCATTTAACATCTCGTTCGAGAAAGAAAATGGCGGAGCTGACGGGATTCGAACCCGCGGTCTCCTGCGTGACAGGCAGGCATGTTAGGCCTCTACACCACAGCTCCATGTGGGATCTCGGATAACTCCGGGATAAAAGTTGGTTGCGGGGGCAGGATTTGAACCTGCGGCCTTCGGGTTATGAGCCCGACGAGCTACCGGGCTGCTCCACCCCGCGTCGTTAGCAAGTCTTACTATTTTGGCGACGTTTCATATCATAACCGATATCGCCTTATTCATGCAAGCCTTTTATTATTCTTTATTCGTAAGGCTTGGAAAAGATGGTGACCCGTGGGGGAATCGAACCCCCGTTACCTCCGTGAAAGGGAGGTGTCTTAACCGCTTGACCAACGGGCCATAACTACAAGAGCCATTAAGTATACTGGCGGAGAGAGAGGGATTCGAACCCTCGAGACGCTTGTGACGCCTACACGATTTCCAATCGTGCTCCTTCGACCAAACTCGGACATCTCTCCATGATGGCTCCCCGAACAGGACTCGAACCTGTGACAACTCGATTAACAGTCGAGTGCTCTACCAACTGAGCTATCAGGGAATATATGAAATTGTGCTGCTCGGCCTGGCGACGTCCTACTCTCCCAGGACCCTGCGGTCCAAGTACCATTGGCGCTGGAGGGCTTAACGGTCGTGTTCGAGATGGGTACGCGTGGGACCCCTCCGCCATTACCACCAGACCTACTGTGCGACGAAGTCGTCACAGCCGCATGACGGTCAGACCGTCGTGCGATTGCAGCTTCACAGAGCTTGCGCCCTGAAAACCGGATGCGAAACGAGGATGCGCTAGAAATGCTCTTGCCTGTGCGGCTTGCCGTTTGTTCCTTGAAAGGAACAGTAGGATAAGCCCTCGACCGATTAGTACTCGTCAGCTGCACATGTTGCCATGCTTCCACCCCGAGCCTATCAACCTGGTGTTCTTCCAG